>Ga0049080_10000274_pt1 | contig 17088 bp, 23 predicted proteins | sample GreLakmeER15MSRF_FD_66716 | JGI IMG/M metagenome (GOLD analysis project Ga0049080, IMG submission 66716) | Freshwater lentic microbial communities from great Laurentian Lakes, MI, USA - Great Lakes metaG ER15MSRF | ecosystem: Environmental > Aquatic > Freshwater > Lake | place: Great Lakes... | reverse complement strand
GCTGCCTTTGTTGCTGACCAAGAAATCAATACTGTAGCCTGTCTAACAGAACTCATGGTTAATTGTGAGTTCAAATGAGTCCGTTTGATTTTGTTAATGCGATTCTACAAAACAAGAAACAGTTAATTGTTGATGAGTCCACCGAGAAGGAATATGCACCCTTCTTGGTGAACCGCAGTCTATCTTATCATAGAGATTGCGTCATTTATGCTAATGAAATGAACCGTAGGCACTTTCTTGACAAAAAAATGCAGAATGATTTTTTGCTAAATACCATAAGGTCACAGAAAAGACCATTTGCAAAGTGGATTAAATCAGAGAAAAGTGAAGATATATCATGCGTTAAGATTGCTTTTGGTTTCTCAGATTCTAAAGCCAAGGAAGTTCTTGGTCTCCTCAGCAAAGAACAAATCCAACAATTAAAAGAACAAACCGATACCGGTGGATTGAGGAAATAAAATGGTTAATTTGGCAAAGTTTATTGAAGTGCTACTCAATGAACAAGATGACTTTCTTAAGGTAAGAGAAACGCTAACTCGCATTGGTGTATCATCAAGAAAAGAAAAAGTTCTATATCAATCTTGTCATATCTTGCACAAACAGGGACAGTATTATCTTGTTCATTTTAAAGAATTGTTTGCTCTAGATGGTAAACCCTCCAACATATCTGAGAATGACATACAGCGAAGAAATGCTATTGCTAAGTTATTAGAAGAATGGGGTCTAGTTAAGATATTGAATCCAAGTGTGATTGAAGAAGTTGCACCGTTACATCAAATCAAAATCATTTCATTCAAAGAAAAAGATGATTGGGAATTGGTAGCAAAATATAACATTGGTAAAAAGATTAATAGATAATGGGGTTATATCATGGAAAAACAAAAGCAACCTGTAAGATTGAAAAATCTTTATAGTAACGAGATTGTCTACTGTAATAATGTAAACGAAACTGTCTCTGATAATAACTATGTTTTCATTAGGGTCTTTTCAAAAGAGAATCCCCAAAGAATTTACCTAGTTAATAAAGCAGCATATGAAGTAGATAACTAAAACATAGTGGGGCGCAATGCCTCACTTTCATCATGGAGATATTATGAATAAGCGAGATAAGAATTTTAAATTGAGCAAGCAGAGTAAAACTATCCTTGCATTGGCTACTCATCCAAGTAAGCGTAGTTTTTACCGTAACATTATGATTGATGCAGAAATTGTTGCTTCAACTCCCTTTAAATCTTCTAAACCGAGAGATGCTGAATGAACTTAAAGGTCTACAGCCACTTTCATAAAGAATTTCCAATCAATAGAAATTCTTCTTGGCTTGTACCAACTTTCGCTGCATCATCAGAAGCATATGGTCATTCAAGTTTACCATCAGGTTATACTAATGTAACTGCCTTCGGTGGTGGAATTAATAAATTTAAATGGTACTATTCTTCTAAGACTGATGAAGATGGTTTTCTAAAGGCGATGGGTCAACAGGCAACAGAGTATTGGATGTTAGATCAAAATCCTACTGTAGACTATATTGGTTGCAGTACCTATCGCCGATACTTGATGGTTGATCCTGAAGCACCTAAGAATGTTTCTAAAATTATTATGGCACCTGAACAAGAGAATGCCGATAGGTTAGGTAGTGATGAGATAGGTAACATCATTCTACAATACATGGAAACAGCCGATGTTTTGACCAATCATTCTATTGCAGTAAATCATTCGGTAGAATCACAATACCTCGAATCACAACCAAGAGAATATTGGGATAAGTTTCTAGAGGCAATTGATGTTCTGTATCCTGACTACAGAAAACACTTGACATGGTTCAAGCAATGTAGTATAATTAACTTTGAAACTTGTTATGTTATGCGTAGGCAAATATTCAGAAAGTATGCAACAGAACTATTTGAAATCTTAGAATACATCTTCAAAAATTCCTCAAATGTTTACCCAACGCAACAAACAACATCTGAACCATTACCATGGAGATACCCTGGTTTTCTTGGTGAAAGATTCTTTCCGTTTTTCGTGTATGCAAATGGCCTGAGGAGAATTCAAGTGCCTTTAGTGGTGTTACAATGAAAGAAAAATTTATCCACGCACACATGAAGGCAGCAGAAGTATATGCTGACCTATCACCTGCGAGGCGTCTCCATGTTGGTTGTGTTATCGTAAAGGATGACACAATCATTGGCATTGGTTACAACGGTATGCCAACTGGTTGGGATAATAATTGTGAAGATGAATTGAGGTGGTCAGAATTCAACCTTCCTGAGGGGATACAGTTACTGAAAAGTAAACCTGAGGTACTTCATGCGGAGACTAATGCTATCGCAAAGGTTGCTAGGTCTACTAACTCAAGTGATGGTGCCGCAATGTTTATTACTCATGCACCATGCCTTGATTGTGCCAAACTGATACATCAATCTGGTATCAAATCTGTATTCTATAAGAATGAATATCGAGATACCAGTGGTGTAGACTTTCTTAAAAAATGTAATGTTGAGGTTAAAAATGTCAAAAGTTTATGAATCGAAAGTTGAAGTCTTAGATGATGGGGATGGTCTATTGGATCTTCCCGAAGAAATGGTAAAAGAATTAGGTTGGCAAATTGGTGATACACTTGATTTCACCCTCGACAATGGTGGAGTCGTTATCAGAAACTTGACTCATAATATGAGGGAGAATGGTGCAACAATCTTGGCTGATGTAGCTAAGTTTATGGGTGCTGCTGGTCAAACTGTAGTGACTTATAATCCTGTTCAAGCCGCACTATACGAAAAACTTATTGATGAAGAATATGGTGAATTCAAAGAATCAATTATGGCAAAAGATGAGGTAGAACAAGCTGATGCCTGCTTTGATATGATTTGGGTAATTGTTGGTTATATGTTGTCCAAAGGATGGAACTGTCCTGGCATTTGGGAAGAAGGCGCTAAATCTAATTTAGCTAAAATTGATTCAGTATCAGGCACAGTTCTCAAACGCGAAGATGGCAAAGTAATGAAGCCCGAAGGTTGGCAACGACCAAACTTCAGTAAATTTGCCTCATAAAAGTAGTATTTGTGTTATAATTATTTCTTTAACTCTACGAAGGTATCAAATGAAACTGCATGAAATCGCAAAGAAATTAGCCATTCAACATAACATGATCTCTGCCGAAAGGTATGATCTTTCTTACCGAGAATATGATGATATGGTTGAGGTCATTGGGTGGGTGCAAGACCCTAACTATAATATGTCTGACTTTCAAGGTCGTGAGATGTTGTTCCCTAAACGCTGGCTTACTTTGGGTGTTCTACCTGCTACTACTGAGGTGAAAGTATGACAATTCAACTAATTACTCTTAAGAGTGAAAAAACTTATCTATGTGAAGTCGTTGAAGACGAAACACTTCCTGGTGCTATCATTATGAAACAGCCTGTTCAGGTTGTGATGGTACCTCCGCGCGGACCAAATGAATCTGGTGGTGTTGCTTTCATGCCATTTCTTGAATTCTCTGAACAATTTAAGACTGGCATCCCATTGTCACCGACTGATGTTTTAACAGTTACTACGCCTGTGACTGAAATTTTAAACCAATACAACAAGATGTTTGGCTCAGGGATTCAAGTAGTGTCTAACTTTAAATGAGTAAATTCTACACGAATGTTGCCATACAAGGCAACAACATTTTATTTCGTGGTGTGAATAATGGTCGGCGAGTAAAGGCAAAGATTCCTTACTCGCCGTCTTTGTTTTTACCTACTAAAAAAGATACCGAATGGAAAACTTTGTTTGGAGAACCTCTTGAAGAAATGAAGTTTTTAGATATCAAAGATGCTAAAGAATTTCTTAGTAACTATAAAGATGTTCAGAATTTTAAAGTTTATGGTCAAGATAGATTTGAATATGCTTTCATTGCAGATGAACACCGTGGGCAGATTGATTGGGATATCAATGATGTTTCTATTGCAGTAATAGATATCGAGGTTGGTTCAGAGAATGGTTTTCCTGATCCATATGCTGCTACAGAACCAATCACCGCGATATGTATTCGATACATTGGTCATCACACCTATGTTTATGGTTGTGGTGATTATCGAAATGATGATCCAGAGAATGTAACTTACCACAAATGTAAAGATGAATGGACACTATGTAAATCTTTTCTAGATGCATGGGAAGCAAATACACCTGATGTTATCACTGGTTGGAACATAGACTTCTTTGATATTCCATATCTCGTTAATCGCTTCCGTAAAATTGTTGGTGAAGATGAGACTAAGAAGCTATCACCTTGGCATAATATATGGGAGCGTAAAGTAACATATCGAGGTCGTGAGATGATTTCATATAACATCACAGGACTTTCTGCGCTTGATTATATTGAATTGTATAGATGGTATGCTCCTGAAGGTAAGAGGCAAGACAACTATCGACTTGATACAATTGCAAACTCTGAACTAGGTGAAAGTAAACTATCATATGATGAATTTGATAACTTGCATGAACTCTATCGTTTAGACTATCAGAAGTTTATTGACTACAACATCAAAGACGTTGAATTGATTCTTAAACTAGAAGATAAGTTAAAGTTGATTGAATTGGCTTTGACTCTTGCATATGATACCAAGTGTAACTATGAAGATGTATTTGCACAAACTCGTATGTGGGATGCTTTGACATATGCACACCTGTTAGAGAAAAAGATTATTGTTCCTCCTCGCCGAGTGCAGAACAAGACTGAAGCATTTGAAGGCGCATATGTCAAAGAGCCACAGATTGGATTGCATAACTGGGTTGCATCTTTTGACTTGAACAGTCTGTATCCACATTTGATGATGCAATTCAACATTTCGCCAGAGTGTTTGATTGAACCACAAAATTACACCGACGAAATGCGCGATGTTCTTATGCAGAGTGTGTCTGTTGATAAACTATTGACAAAGCAAATAGATACATCTAAACTTACTGGTGTTACATTGACACCGAATGGTCAATTCTTTCGTACCGACAAGAGAGGTTTTCTGCCTAATATGTTGGATGAAATGTATGAAGATCGCAAGAAGTTTAAGAAGCTGATGCTCAAATCAAAACAGGAATATGAGAATGAATCAGATCCTGTTAAGAAAAAAGAGATTGGTAAACTTGTTGCACGATATGATAACCTACAACTAGCGAAGAAAGTTTCTCTCAATAGTGCTTACGGTGCCCTTGGTTCTCAATACTTTCGTTTCTATGACCTGCGTATGGCTATTGGTGTTACTTCTGCTGGTCAACTTTCTATTCGTTGGATTGAAAACAAAATCAATCAATACATGAATCAGGTATTAAAGACAGAAGGTAAAGATTATGTTATTGCTTCAGATACAGATTCAATTTATCTCAATCTTGGTCCATTGATAAGTAGCATCGTTCAGCCGAACTTCGCAATTGACAAAGTTATCTCTATCATGGACAAGATATGTGAAGATAAAATTCAACCGTTCATTGACAAAAGTTATGAAGAACTTGCTGACTATACTCACGCTTACGAACAGAAAATGCAAATGAAGCGAGAAGGTCTTTCTAACAAAGGTTTTTGGACTGCAAAGAAAAGATATGCATTGAATGTTTACAACAATGAAGGTGTGCAGTATAATGAACCTGATGTTAAAGTTATGGGTCTTGAGATGGTTAAATCTTCAACGCCGGCTATGGTTCGTGGCAAGATGTATGAAGTGGTACATTTGATTATGAAGTCTGATGAACAAACTGTGCAAGAATTTATTGCTAACTTTCGTGAAGAATTCAAATCTTTGCCTGTAGAAGAAATTTGTTTTCCTCGTGGTGTAAATGGTGTCAAAGAGTATTCTGATCCAGTTACTCTATATAAGAAAGGTACTCCTATTCATGTTAAGGGTGCGATTCTATATAATGATATGCTCAATAAACTTAATCTTACCAAGAAGTATGAGACAATTAAAAATGGTGAGAAGTTGAAGTTTACCTATCTTAAGCAACCAAATCCTATGAAAGATAGTGTCATATCTTTTCCATCTAGATTGCCAAAAGAATTTGGTATGGAAAAGTATGTTGATTATGATATGCAGTTTGAGAAGTGTTTTATGGAACCGATCAAGATCATTTTAGATTCTATCGGTTGGCAAACAGAGAAGCGAAATTCATTGGATGATTTTTTTGGATAACATAAAGATAATTCGAACCGGCATCAATGTCTCAAAGATTGTGAGACAGCTTGAACAATATCCTGAAGATTGGGGTATTCAGAAGACAATGGAAAACACCGATCAAGTTGGTGGTAATACTATTGTCCGTGCTGGTGTCTTGCAGTTAGTTATGGGTGGTATCACAAGACTAGATGAGTATGTTGGTGACACAGAAATTTGTGCAGTAACGCCAGCATACTATCGACACACCGAGATTATTGGTTTTATGAAACGACACTTCAAAGATTTCAAACGATGTGGTTTTCTTTCTCTACCCGTTGGTGATATAGTTGGTACACACATAGATGTTGGTAGCTATTATCAAACAAAGGATAGATACCATTTATCAATACAAGGTACATACAAGTATACTGTAGGTGATGAATCAGTTATAGTTGAACCAGGTACATTGTTATGGTTCAACAATAAGTTACCTCATGGCACCGTTAATGTTGGTGATGTAACTAGAATTACATTCGTATTTGATGTACCGCATAAAAAATATAAACATTAGGAGATTATTATGAGTCTATTGGATAAGCTAAAAAAGAATTCGACAATTAAAGAAAGTGCCATTTTGGCAAAATCAAAGTTCTTTAATGAGAAAGACATGGTAACAACAGAAGTACCGATGGTTAATGTAGCACTATCTGGTAGTCTAGATGGTGGTCTGACACCAGGGCTTACGATGTGGGCAGGACCAAGTAAGCATTTTAAAACTGCATTCAGTTTGCTTATGGCAAAATCATATCTCGATAAGTATCCAGATGCAATCATGTTATTCTATGATTCAGAGTTTGGCACACCAATCAAATATTTTGAGACATTTCAAATTGATATGGATCGTGTTTTGCATACACCTCTGACTGATATTGAACAGTTGAAATTTGATATCATGCAACAATTAGCCGAAGTGACTCGCGGTGATAAACTCATCATCGTTCTTGATTCGATTGGTAACCTTGCATCAAAGAAAGAAGTTGAAGATGCACTTGAAGGTAAATCAGTTGCAGATATGAGCCGTGCAAAACAAGTTAAGAGTTTGTTCCGTATGGTCACACCTCACTTGAATCTTAAAGATATCCCGATGGTTGTAGTGAATCATACTTACAAAGAGATTGGTCTGTATCCAAAAGATATCGTTGGTGGTGGTACAGGTTCATATTACTCTGCTGATAATATTTTCATTATCGGTCGTCAACAAGAGAAAGACGGCACAGAGATCGTAGGTTACAATTTTATTATTAATGTGGAGAAGTCTCGATATGTTAAAGAAAAATCTAAAATACCTATCAATGTATCTTTTGATGGTGGTATCAGTAAGTGGTCTGGTCTACTTGACATTGCATTGGAGTCTGGACACGTTTCAAAACCCACTAATGGTTGGTATGCAAAGGTAGATAAAAGCACAGGAGAAATTGGTGATAAACATCGACTCATAGATACACAAACTGCTGAATTTTGGAATGACATTCTAGCTGATTCTGATTTTAAAGAATATGTAAGGAAAAAATATGAGATTGCTTTTGGAAACATTATGGGAACTGATGCAGAACTTGCTATGGTGGAAGAAAATGAAGTATAAAGAAGGTAGAGACTTTGTTTTCGTAGATATCAACCGAGAAATGGATGAAGGTGTGGTAGATAAGGTCACCGGAATTCATATTATCGAAGGTGAATATAAAGGCGTTGTCTACCATTATCACAAGGCAAGAGTTATCGAAGAAGGTGCTCTTGCCAAACTTCAATTTGGATTTACAATAGTTAATCCGGGTGAACACGACATTGAAGTATTGAAAAATGATACAGACTATGTTACAATAATGGGCGATATACTTACTGAAATTATGTTATCTAAGGTGAATGATGAACAGAATCGAACAGACAATCCTCAAGAATTTAATCTACAATGAGGAGTATACCCGTAAAGTAATACCTTTTATCCGAGACAATTATTTTTCGGATCAAACTGAAAGAGTAATCTTCAAAGAAGTCTTTGATTTTACAAACAAGTATAAGAATCTTCCCACGCACGAAGCCCTAGTTATCAATCTTACTGAGAGTAAGAATCTATCTGAACAACAACTTCAATCGGCAGTAGAACTACTCAACAACATTCATCAAAACAAAGATGAACGGGTTGAAATGAAATGGCTAACAGAGCAGACTGAAAAGTTTTGTCAAGACAAAGCAATCTATAATGCAATCATGGAATCTGTTGGTATTCTTGATGATAAAGACACCAAGAAAACCAAAGGTGAGATTCCAAAGCTACTTGCTGATGCACTTGGTATATCTTTCGACAGTCATGTTGGCCATGATTACATTCAAGATGCAGATGAACGATTTGATTTTTATCATCGCGTAGAATCCAAAGTGAAGTTTGATCTTGATATCTTCAACAAGATTACTAAAGGTGGTCTGCCACTTAAAACTTTGAACATTGCATTGGCTGGTACTGGTGTTGGTAAATCTTTGTTCATGTGCCATGTTGCAGCAGGATGTTTGTCACAAGGACATAATGTATTGTATATCACTATGGAAATGGCAGAAGAAAGAATTGCAGAGCGTATTGATGCTAACCTCTTGAATGTCTCTCTTGATGAATTGCAGACCATGGGTAAGAGTGACTATCAACGAAAGTTTGAGGTCATCAAAAACAAAACTCAAGGTAAGCTAATCATTAAAGAGTATCCGACTGCAAGTGCTTCTGCTCTCCACTTCCGTGCGTTGTTGAATGAACTTGCATTGAAAAAGAGTTTCAAGCCAGATATTATCTTCATTGACTATCTGAATATCTGTTCATCATCACGAATCAAACAAGGCGGTAGTGTAAACAGTTATACCTATATCAAGAGTATTGCAGAAGAACTGCGAGGCCTTGCTGTTGAGAACAATCTGCCAATCGTAAGTGCAACACAGACTACAAGAAGTGGTTATTCTAATTCTGATCCTGGTCTTGAAGATACTTCTGAATCGTTTGGTTTGCCTGCAACAGCAGACTTTATGTTTGCTCTTGTGACAAATGAAGAACTTGAAAATCTAAATCAAATTCTTGTGAAACAGTTGAAGAATCGTTACAATGATCCAAGTTTGTATAAACGATTCGTTGTCGGTATTGACCGATCAAAGATGAGGCTGTATGATGTAGAAGAATCTGCTCAGAGAGATTTGGCTGATTCAGGTCAAGATGATATTCCTGATAGACCTTTAAATACTTACGGCAATCGTGAACGAAACACAAGCGATAAATTTGGTGGATTAAAAGTATGAACTACATTGCTACACATCCAATTAGTGGTCTAAAATATATCATCCGAAGATATATGTAAGCATAAATACTCCAATAAATTGGAGGTTTTTATGGCCGGCGCGTCAGCAGAAAGACAAGAGAATGGTGTTATTCAAGAAATAAAAAAGGCTGTGAAAGCCAATGCAAAAAGTCCCATAACACTTAAGGCAGGTAAAACCATATTACAGGGTGTCATTGATGCTGAAAAATATACAGGTAGACAACTTGGTGGTTCAGAACCTTATACTGATGTTGTAATATATGTGCGAAAAGGTGGAAAGACTATTGAAATAAATTGTTCTTTGAAAGGTGAATCTGCACCATCACTTGCAGGCGGCGGTTTAAAAGGATTAGAGTTAGCAGTTCCTGGTATTGCAAAGAAATTTATGACTACTGCATATTCAGAATTGAAAACAAAAAAGAAATTGAAATCGGGAGATAAAGTTCCGGATGTTTTTGGTGAGATATCGCCAGCAAATAAAGTAAAAATCGTTGTAGGAAATAAAGCTATGGGTGGTCCAATAGATTTCATGTATATTGGACCTATGAGTGTCGTTGGTAGGTATGATAAGACAAAAAATTTATTGACTTTAAATGGTGAATTAACAGAAGCAACAACATACGCAAAGACACACAAATTATATTTTAGATTGAGGGCTAGGAGAGAAGACCAGAGATTTGATCCAGATGCAAAAGATAGTGATAACACACCTAAAATTTACGGTGTATCTCCATCTAGAGGTGATAGTGCAGGAAGAATAGTTGTCACAGATAAAGTACCATCAACAGGCGTAATAGTTAAAATATGAAATTCTCAGAATACATAACCGAATCAAAAAAAGAAGGTGCCAATCTTCATCTAGAACACCTTGAAGACGAGGTTCTAAATCGTGGTGTCGTTGGCACTAGAGATGCAATTAATTTTCTAATGTCTCTAAGAGATATGCTTGCTGGTCATTCAGAATCAAGGGTGAATGTTACTACAAAATGGGATGGTGCACCAGCTGTATTCTGCGGCATCAATCCAGATAATGGTAAATTCTTTGTTGGCACAAAAGGTGTATTCAATGCAAATCCTAAGTTGAATTATACCAATGCTGATATTGATGAGAATCATAAAGGCGAAGGTCTAAATGCAAAACTAAAAGTTGCTTTGCGTTATCTACCAAAGCTTGGTATCAAAGGTATCTTGCAGGGTGATATGATGTTTGCAAAAGGCGACATAAAAGAAGAAACGATTGATGGGCAAGATTACATTACCTTTCAACCAAATACCATCGTATATGCTGTACCAGCTGATTCTAAGTTAGCTACTATGATGCTTGCAGCACAAATGGGAATAGTTTTTCATACTTCATACACAGGTAAGTCTATGGATGATATGAAGGCTTCATTCAACATAGATATTAATAACTTAACAAGAACGAAGGATGTTTGGTTCCGTGACGCATACTTTGTTGATGCATCAGGTACTGCTACATTTACTGAAGATGAGACTAAACAAATTAACCGTGTGCTATCAGATGCGGGTAACAGATTCAGAACAATCAGTTCATTGGTGCTAAATCGTATCGCTTCTAGTAGTATTCTACAGGTTCAGATAAAAACATTCAATAATACCAAAGTTCGTGCGGGTGAAGCAATTAAGAATACCACACAACATACACGCGAACTGATAAAATGGATAGAAGATAAGCACAACAAAGAAATTCTAGCTGCAAAGAAAGAAGACACTAAGAAGAAACGAATCGCTGAGAAGAATGAAATGATGCGTTTCTTTCGCAGTTATGCTGGTGAGTTGCAAAAGATTTTTGATATTCAAAATGATATCGTATTGGCTAAGAACATGATAATCAAAAAGTTGCAGCAGTTGACTCAGATCACAGGAACATTTTTGAAAACTGATGATGGGTTTAAGGTTACTAATCCAGAAGGTTTTGTTGCTGTTGATAAATTGAGGGGTAACGCTGTCAAATTAGTAGATAGACTTGAGTTTTCGCTTGCCAATTTTTCGGCAGCAAAAGCTTGGAACAAGTAAGCACTAACTTATTATAAAGGTTTATATGCCAGATATTAAGTTCGACATTAATGCGATAATGAAAGAATATGGTGATGATGATTTTGGATTTACCGCGACCGATGAGGAAGAATACAATTCTGTTATCGCAGAGAAAGAAGATACTGTTCAAGAATATAAGGACAGATTACAACAAGTAGAGAAAATCATACTACCGTTTTTGACCAAGTTGTTGAAGACAGCAGATCAACCTATCATTAAGTGGCCAAATAGGAAAACAATTTTAGAAGCGCAAATTCAAAAGGTACTAAATCTAACCAGAGGATAAGTATTATAACACTTGGAGTATATTATGCAAAAACAAGACTTGATTATTGGTGCAAGCACCAACTATGATTGGAACAAATTAAAATACTGGATCAATTCCATCAAAATGTCAGGATTCAAAGGCGATATCGCTTTGATTCTGATGAACTGTGATAAAGATACAGTAAAGAAAGTCCATGAAGCTGGTGTACAAATCATTGGCTTCGTTCAAGACGATGAAGGTAATCTAAAGCATCAATCTGGTATGCCAATTCATACCGAACGATTTCTTCACATTCACAATTTTCTATCAGATAAACTCTATCGGTATGTCATTACAACCGATGTGAAGGATGTTATCTTTCAAAGAAATCCTATTGAGTACCTCGAAAAGAATCTTGGTGAAGATCAAAATCTTATGTTTGCATCCGAGAGTATTCGATATAAAGATGAAGCATGGGGTAACCAAAACCTCATGGAAACATATGCAAATTACATCTATGATCATTTCAAAGATAATGTAATCTATAATGTTGGTGTTCTTGGTGGTCGTGGGTTTGCAATGCGTGATTTGGCTATCAATATCTTTGCTGCATCTATGGGTCGACCAATACCTATCTGCGATCAATCAACATTCAACTTCTTAGTTTCAATGAGTCCATATCTTGAAACCTCTGTGTATAGTAAATCAGAAGATGGGTGGGCTGCACAATTAGGTACAACTGCCGATCCATCGAAAGTTGATGAGTTTAGACCTTTTCTTCTGGAGCCTTCTCCTATAATGAAAGATGGTGAAGTTACAACATCAACCGGATTACCCTTTACAATTGTCCATCAATATGATAGAGTACCAGAGTGGCGCAAAATCATTGAGGCAAAATATGGCTAAGAAAATTGCATTGTGTATAAGTGGTCAGCCAAGGTCTGTTGACCTTGCTTTCCCTTATGTGGAGAAGAATATCCTAACTGGTAACGATGTTACAGTTTTTACTTTTTCATGGGGTGAAGAATTTGATAACCCATATAAACCTGCTTTATCTGTAGTAAGAGAACCAATTGTTCCTGATCTTTCTCTGTATACTAGATTTCCGCCTCCTCAGCCAAACTGGAAAGTAAAAGATGCAAAATTGTCAACCTGGTCTCAACTGTATGCTATCTTTCATTGCAATGAATTGAAAAAGCAATATGAGAAAGAAAACAATATGATCTTTGATTGGGTCATTCGCACACGGTTTGATTTTGCTATTAACACTTACATTCCATTTGAGGTATTAGATAATTCAAAGTTGTATATTCCAAATTGTCGTATGACACCAGATCGTGATTTTGGTAATGATCAGTTTGCTTTTTCATCATCAGAGAATATGGATAATTATGCTAGATGTTTTTGTCATATAGATGATTTTTATAGTGATGGGGCGCAGTATATGTGTGAAGATATGATGAGTGCTAATTGGAAGTTATATAATCTAGTTGGTGATAATCTTATGTATTGTGATGTTAATCATCCATTTCCACCAGGACAATATAATGGAACTTGGCACAGTTTAATTCGTGAGGACTTTGAAGAATGGCTTCGTTAGTAATATGCATGGCTGGTTTGAATACCAGATTCCATGATGTAGGTTTTGATATACCAAAATATCTACTGCCTTGGCAAGACAACACAATTATCCATACAATACTTAAAGAATTGGATCATTTTGATGATGTTGTTTTGGTAGCAAATAAGAGAGATAATTATTTTAGAAAAGAATTGTTAGACTCTATTGCACCACTTGGTCTGCACGATAGAAATGTTTTGTATATTGGTGACACCAATGGTCAAGCCCATACTGCATACATTGGGGCGTCAGCAGTAAAAGACTCATCACAACCATTATTCGTTCATAATGCTGATACTCTTTTGATTGGTAGAGAATTAAAACATATTCAGTTTGCAGATGGATATGTAGATGTATTCGTTGCAAATAATCCAAACTATTCATATGTTAGGTCAAGAGAAGGTCTTGTAACAGATGTTGTAGAAAAATCAGCAATAACACCATTTGCAAGTTCTGGTCTATATGGGTTTACCAGTGCAGAATTTTATAAAGATATCTTTGATAATTTGCTAAACAGCTTTACAGGTAAAGAAATGTATATTGCAAATCTACTATCATATATGATATCTAAAGGTTATTCTGTTAATCTAAATGATCTATCAAGTCAACATGAAACTATAGTTCTTGGTACTCCACAAGAATATGGACTTGAAATAACAAAACAGGCAATGAAACGATGATTAAATTAAAAGGTGGTTCATTGAGTTCAACTTATCTGATGGAGAATGAAAAAGGTAAATTTGTTCGCAAGATGGTAAATACAAAAGACAATCGTGAATATGGATATATGCGTTGGTATTCACAGTTGAAAAAGTTACAAAGATACAATACAGACTTTCCTTATTTGTATCCACAAATAATTAAACTGGGCGTTGATGGCAATCAGGCTTATTTTGACCTAGAGTATCTAAAAACATATAAAGATATTAAGACAATATTTGCTGAACAAGAATTAACAGATAAAGAGTTGCATAAAATAAATACTGCAATATGGAATGCATTTTCTGTAATGCATCGGTATTCACATGACCCAATTTTTGGTGCGCCACTCTTATATTTTAAAGAAGAAGTAGAACAAAAACTAGAAGATGCAAAAAAGTTTCCTGAGTTTCTAGAATTTTTTAATTGCGGAACATATCAGTATTTTGGTGATATAGTCCATGGTATTACAAATTATGTAGATGAGTTGCATAACTTTTTCTCTGAGATGAAATTAATTGACGAACAATCAATACATGGAAATCCAACACTTGAAAATATGATGTATTCGTTTACCGATGATGCTGTTAAATTTGTTGATCCATATGAAGAAAGTGTTATTGATACCAGGTTCTTAGACTATGCACAGGTTCTACAATGCTCAAGAAGTTGTTATGGTATCACCAATGATGGTGAAGTTAGTGTAAATGAAAATGTGGTGAAGTGTGATATTGTTGTGCCTAAGAATTTTCGAGAGTTTAATAAGTTATTTGAAGGTCAGATTGCAGAACCTAAAACAAAACAAATTGTAGATGTATTAGAAGCAACACAGTTCATTCGTATGCTTCCGTTTAAGTTGGCTGCGGGTGATATAGATAAGGCTAAATATTTCTATGTTCATGCGTGTTCTTTATTGAGACATATATTCTAATGAAAAATAATGTGCTAGTGAATTTTAATAATTACAAAAGAACTTGGAATGTTGAATCACATCTTCCAATTAATTTTACAATCCATTATTCTAATGATATTTTTGATCCTAAAAATCTTGACCTAATTGAGTATGGTACAAGCAAACGCCGCTTGGTTGTTATTGATAAATCAGTCAATGAATTATATGGTAACAATCTAAAAAAATACTTTGAATCTATTTCTTTTGATTTGAAATTGAAGGTCATAGATGCAGTAGAAGAAAATAAAGATTGGAAACACACCGATGAGATCCTTAAATTCTTTGAAGACGAAGGTGTATTGAGGAGAGAAACCATTATCGTAATTGGTGGTGGTGTTCTACTTGACCTTGTTGGTTTCTGTTGCAGTATCTATCGCCGTGGCATTCCATATGTCAAAGTTCCAACCACACTTCTTGCCATCGTAGATGCATCAGTTGGTGTCAAGGTCGCAGCAAATCATTTTGATCGCCGAAATAGAATTGGTGCTTACTATCCACCGATTGCCACTTTGATTGATAAGAAATTTATTGCAACACAATCTCAAAGAGAGATCGTCAATGGTCTTGCAGAAATATTCAAACTTGGCGTAATCAAATCTGAAGAACTGTTTGAATTGCTTGAGAATAATTATGATCAATTATTGAGAGAAAAATTTCAACTTGGTGCTATACCTGTTCGTGTTATCAATATGGCTATTACTGGTATGATTGATGAGTTGCAGCCAAATCTATGGGAAAAAGATTTAGAAAGACCAGTAGATTTTGGACATACCTTTAGTCCTCTGATTGAAATGAATAACATTCAGACAATGAAACATGGTGAAGCAGTAGTATTAGATTGTTTGTTATCTTCATGCATAGCATTTAATCGTGGTTTTATTACTGAAGATGAACTGAAACGCATATTTAATACTGCTAAAAATTTAAAGTTACCGACATGGCATAGAGATTTTGGTAACAAAGAACTTGTTTTGTCTGCACTTGAAGATACCATGAGACACCGAAATGGTAATCAGTATATTCCTATTCCTACAGGCATAGGTAGTTGTGTAATCATAAACAATCTTAAAGAAGAAGAATTAATTAGTGCAATGAATACTTTCGAGGATATATGAAAACTGCGATAATTACTGGAACAAGTAGTGGACTTGGTCGTTCACTTGCTGAATGTTTTTTGAAAAATGAATTTCGTGTTATGGGTCTATCAAGAAGCAGATTTATAGATCAGATACACCACATTAATTATTCACACCATAACTGTGATATTACAAATTTACAATCAGTCATAAATTTTAGTGTTGCTATCAATCAACCTATTGACCTTTTAATTCATAATGCTGCATCATTCTCACTTCAGAAATTTGAAAAAGAATCTGCATATAATATAAACAAGATGATTGATACAAACTTAAAAGCACCAATGATTTTGACCAGTCAATTGTTACCATTGATGAAAGAGGGATCAAAGATTTTCTTTATCAACTCTGTTGCCGGTCTAGAAGAAATAGAAAATCAATCTATCTATTGTGCAACAAAGTATGGGTTGACTGCGTTTGCTGGTGTTTTAGGTAAAGAATTAAAAGAGAAGGGTATTAAAGTTACAAGTTTTCATCCTGGTGGCATCAATACACCATTATGGGATAATTTAGGTTTTCATGCAGATACAAGTAAACTTCTTAATCCAACAGATGTAGCAGAATTAGTAATGAATACATACAATGCACCAAGTAATATGGTATTAAAAACTGTGCAATTCTTTCCAGACATGGAATGGCATCAATGAGTTTGATACCTAATACTAATCTATTCATTGTAACATCAGCATTGAATGCTAATATTGGTATTGTTACTGAAGAAAATAGAATGAAGCAAACAGTCGAATCTCTAAAGAATATTCGTAGTAAAGTTCCTGATGCAATCATTTTGTTTGTTGATGGTTCACCAATAGAAATATCAAACGATAAAGTTCAAGAAATTAATTCTCTATGTGATCACAGTATCTGGTGGCAAAAAGATGCTGATGTAAATCATTT
>Ga0049080_10000273_pt1 | contig 17095 bp, 14 predicted proteins | sample GreLakmeER15MSRF_FD_66716 | JGI IMG/M metagenome (GOLD analysis project Ga0049080, IMG submission 66716) | Freshwater lentic microbial communities from great Laurentian Lakes, MI, USA - Great Lakes metaG ER15MSRF | ecosystem: Environmental > Aquatic > Freshwater > Lake | place: Great Lakes... | reverse complement strand
CTCTTTTATGCTGGTGCGAGTCCAGTCCGCAACTCCATATTTGCCCCTTTAGTTCAGTGGATTAGAACGCAACTCTACGGAGGTTGAGGTCGGAGGTTCAAGTCCTTCAAGGGGCACCAATTTCGGGACAATGGCACAGTTGGTTAGCGCAATCGCTTGATAAGCGATAGGTCGATGGTTCAAGTCCATCTTGTCCCACCAGTTTATGCGGGATTAACTCAGATGGTAGAGTGTCTGCTTTACACGCAGAATGTCGGCGGTTCGATCCCGTCATCCCGCACCACTTTTGGCTCGGTAGTTCAGTTGGTCAGAATACTCGCCTGTCACGTGAGTGGTCATGGGTTCAAGTCCCATCCGAGTCGCCATATTGGAAGGTAAAGCAGAGAGGATCTGTCGCTGTTTGCTAAACAGATGGTTCCCTTTGGGAATGTGTTTCGATTACACTGTCTTCCGCCACTTTGCGCTCGTAGTTCAGCGGATAGAACAACAGCCTTCTAAGCTGTGGGTCGCAGGTTCGATTCCTGCCGAGCGTGCCATTTGGAGATTCTATGAAAAAGTATATTCATGTCAATCAACATATAATTAGATCAAACAAAAAGAATAACGAAAACAATCCTGTGCTTACCATCAAGGAAGGCAGGAAGAACACTTATTGTCATCGTGTAAAGATTCACGGACCAAGTGAAGTTGTGTATTCAGGAAATGAGAAAACACTCTTGTCTTGTGGTGCAAGAGTTGCCGTAGTCACAGAAAGTGAGATTGAGATTATTGAATAATGGGACTATAGCATAATTGGTTAATGCAGCAAACTCATAATTTGTTGATTCTTGGTTCAAGTCCAAGTGGTCCCACCAAATTTAACTTTACTTTTGGCTCTTGCTACAGTATAATATATAAACAATCGGATATTAGCACAGTCTGGTAGTGCACCTGCTTTGGGAGCAGGGGGTCGCAAGTTCGAATCTTGCATATCCGACCATTTTTATGACTGGAGATTATTATGGCTAATCATGTGAATACTCATGTTCGATTTGAGAAACTCAGTGATGCTGGTAAAGCAAAACTGCAAGAACTATATTCTCGAATTCGAACTGACCATGGTTATGAGTGGTTCAGCGACATCTTCGGTCTTGATCCAGAAATCACCAATTTGTATGAGTGGAATCTTCAGAACGTCGGACCGAAGTGGTGTTACTTCGAAGATCGTGGCGAAGATTATTTCAATACAATTTCTGCTTGGAGTTTTCCGCAAGCAGGACTCGAGTGGCTCTTTGAACAGATTTCTTCTGTTGACCCTGACTTCATCGCTTCTATCATGTATGAAGACGAAATGCCAAACTTCTTTGGTGTTTACGTTTACAACAAAGATGGAATGATTGATGGATGTGAGTGGGGTGAAGAGGGTGAGATCACAGAGATGATGGAACAGATGGTTCCGTCGCTCAAGGAACTTGATCAAGAAGAACAGAGCGAAGTGTATTTCGATATCTGGTCTGAAAATATTTGGGAACTTGTTCACGACAAGCAAGATCAAGTATACAATGACATCATGGAGTCGTTGAAGTAATTTTCGCGACTGTGGTGGAATCGGTATACACAACAGACTTAAAATCTGTCGGCGTTAGCCATGTCGGTTCAAGTCCGACCAGTCGCACCAATTTGGAGTGAGTATGAAAGATCTGACAGACTTTCGAGAATATTTTGTAACAAAGTATTACAATGAGTCTTGGTTAAAAGATGCTCGAGTTCGCTATGAAACAGCGAACCCATTCCCGCACATTGTGATTGATGACTTTCTTCCTCCAGAAACTCTAGATGAAGTTCTTGTAAATTTCTCGCAGTACAATAAAGATTATTGGTATAAGTTTGATGGCAAGCATGAGTTGAAACTTGCGTCAAAGAGCGAATACTTTATTCCACAGTTTATTCGTCATGTGCTGCAAGAACTCAACTCAGGTTATATTTTAAACTGGCTAGAACGTCTTACTAGCGTTCCAGGACTCGTTGCTGATACTCGCCTGTATGGCGGTGGAATGCACAACATTGAACGTGGTGGAAAGTTGGGCGTTCATATTGATTTCAATATCGAAAATCACACTCGCATGCATCGCCAATTAAATCTATTGCTTTATCTAAACAAAGATTGGCAAGATGATTGGGGTGGTCATCTTGAACTCTGGAACGCAGACAAAACAGAGTGTATACAAAAGATTGCTCCAATCTTTAATCGTTGCGTTATCTTTAATACAAACGGAAAGCCATGGCATGGTCATCCACACCCACTGAACACACCTGAAGGTGTGACACGCAAGAGTCTAGCATTGTACTACTACAACGTTGGAGAAGAGAATGCATATTTTGCGTTGATGGATTCTCACTCAACGTTGTTTGAAACTCAATAAGCGGGATTAGTTTAATGGTAAAACAGCAGATTTCCAATCTTCGGTCGAGAGTTCGATTCTCTCATCCCGCTCCAATTCTATGCTAAAGTTTTTACAAGATTCAAATTATCTCAATGCTAGAAACAACGAGGACTACTATCACTTTGGGAAAGTGAAGGTGCCTACTCCGAGTTGGTCAGAAATTCTAGAGGAACTAGACAGAGAATTTAAAATTCATCTGTCTACAGATTACAAAGAGATTGTAAAATTTCAAAATAATTTGGGCATGGTGCTTCATCAATGTGAAGCAATGCCTATTATTGGTCAATTTCTAAAAGCAATTTCTTTAACGCATAACATTCGTAAAAATCAAAACTTTACGGCACTCGCATATATAAGTCTGAGTTCTGAATCTGCAACCTATGGTCGTCACAATGATGTGATGGATGTGTGGTGCTGGCAGATGCAAGGCTATACATTATGGAAGGTTGAGGGTCGAAAGATGAATTTTGAAAAGGTTTTGGAGCCAGGAGAATTAATTTATGTTCCGCGTGGAATGTGGCACGATACAAAGCCAATGACTCCACGTGCTGGACTTTCTTTTGGTTCTGAAGATTTGCGGTCGTAGCACAATCGGATAGTGCAAGAGATTTCTAATCTCTAGGTTGGAGGTTCGAATCCCTCCGATCGCGCCAAATTGAGGTTGTCGTGAGTAACACAAAAGAAAAAATTCTAAGAACTAAAATCCAAAGGATGCAATTAGACCCATTTGGTTTCTGTAATGCCAAATGTTGGTTTTGCCCAGTTCGATATATTCCGCAGCCAGAAGAAGGTAGCGGAAATATGCCATTAGATCTCATGGAAAAGATCTTTGCAGATTTAGACTCCGAAAAAAGAAAACCAAATGGAGTCGTTTCTCCAAATTTCAATTTCTTTACAACTGCACATTATAATGAGGTGTTGTTGTACAAGCATGTAAAAGAAATGTTTGACTTGGCTCGTAAGTATAAGTTTACGACCTATGTTCTGAGTAATGGTATTTCATTACATAAACATAACGTAGACTTGATTGCTGAGTATCCCGATGTTGTAAAGCACGTTGGGTTAAATATCCCTGCCTTCGAGAAAGAACTTTGGGCTAAACGATCTGGCTTCTCTGCAGATCAATTTGATCGCCTCTGCTCTAATCTGGAATATGCCTCTCAAAAGTTATCATATTTGAAAGACGAACTCCAAATTCATGTAAATGGTCTTTCTCAAGACTTGTTTACTAATAACTATGTTAAGAAAGGTCCTGAGTTCGATTCACACAACTATGATTTAGCAAACGAACATACAACACAAGTAAATCTTGCTAAGAAACTTTTTCCAGTGTTTAAGGTGATGAATCCTTATATCTTCGATCGCGCAGGATATATAAACAATGTATTGAGTAATCAAGATTTCTCAAAACAGTTGATGACAGGTAAGAAAGTTGTTGGCTGTAAGAACTTTGGTAATAGAGTTACGGATTGGCTTCATGTCAATTCAGCAGGAAAAGTTTTCCTATGCTGTAATGACTACAATTTCGAATACTCTTTCGGCGATCTAAATCATCAGACTATCTCTGAGATTTGGGATAGCGATAAGCACGTCGAAGTTGTTGACAAAGCATTTGGTGAGATTTGCACTGGATGTCTATCTGCAGTTCTTGAGAGTTCATCGCCACCAATTGGAGAAATGAGGTTTTCAAGATGAGTGAATTTACAAACGGTCTTTCCGCAGTAGACCTAATTGCTGCGATTGCGACAGATAAAGTAGAAACAGAACCTGCTCAAATTAAAGAGCAGCGCGACGATTTCATTCGTATTTGCAAAGAGTGGTTACAGATTAATAATCTAGAGGCACTCACACAAGACAATCAAAAAGGCGATGAGTGATTTATGAAACATACATTTAATGTCCCATATCTTTATAATCCTGGAATCTTAACAGGCAAACTTCCAAATTATCTTCTTAAGAAATTGAAGAAGGCTGTTAATGATCCATCTGCAAAGCAAGCAGGAAAATATAATTCACGACTCGTCGCCTCTATTAAGCAGGAGTATGAAACTCCAGAAATTCCTGAACTTATCGATTATCTCGATAGCATGTATCAGGCATGGGCTGATACATTTAAATTTCCTACTCCTGAATATGAGATTAAAGATATTTGGACGAACTACATGAAGAAAGGTGAGTTCAATCCAAATCATAACCACCCAAGCACACTTGCAGCATTTGTGATCTGGGTTACAATTCCTTATAATTTAAATGAAGAACTCGAGATTGATGGGTGGGAAAACCCAACTCATCCACCTAAAAACTCGGCATTTGAGGTTACATATTCAATGTTCGATGGAAGAACAGCCAGCCAGCCAATTTTCGTCGATAAGAGTATGGAAGGAACCGTAACGATGTTCCCTGGAACTCTGCTTCATTGCGTATACCCATTCTTCACCAGTGATGGTGAAAGAATCTCAGTTGCAGGTAATGTCAGTCCAAAATAACTAATGAGATTCCTAACAAGAAAACTTGTACAGCCTGGTGATTTAAATGGAAAACCAGTAAGACATAGTTTAAGAAAATAAAGCGGGATTAATTCAGTGGTAGAATGTCTCCTTGCCAAGGAGAATGTCGCGAGTTCGAGCCTCGCATCCCGCTCCATCCTCTAGTCTCATAGGGTTATAAATATAGAAATAAACCCACCCTGCGAGACAATCATGAGCGACATCGAAACCAACAAATATAATATCACGATCTGGCAAGGGGCGACTTTCGGTCTCCTTATCACTGTGAAAGATTCCGCTGGCAACACCATGAATCTTACAAATTATACTGCACGTATGCAAATTCGCTCTGCATATAATTCTGGATCAGCGGCAGAATCGCTTACAACCTCTAATGGCGAGATTTCAATTAGTGCAGCGACAGGAAATGTTACGCTGGAGTTGGCTGCATCTCGCACCGCAAATCTAAGTGTTGATTTGACCAATGGTAAACCACCAAAATCTACTTATGTTTATGACCTTGAATTGATTGATGGTGTTGGGAAAGTCTCAAAACTTCTATACGGTGATGCGGTGGTCTATGGTGAAGTCACGCGATAATGTCCATTATAGAGAATGCGATTGTTGAAGCAACGACTAATGTAACTGCAGTAGTTGTTGTAAGCGATAACAGCACTGGTTCAATATCAGTAGTACAGCCACAGGCTACAACAATCGTAGAAGCGACAGAGAATACTGTTTCTGTCGTAATTAATCAATCATATGATCTGCTGTCAATTGTACAGCCAGAAGCCCAATCCGTTGTTGTAAGAGATTCAGTTGTTCGCGGTCCAGAAGGACCATCAGGCGCAGCTGGTCCTCAAGGTCCATCTGGTCCTCAAGGTCCACAAGGGTCAATTGGTATTTCTGGTCCTCAAGGACCACAGGGTCCATCTGGCGTCTCGGATGTTCCAGGTCCTCAAGGTCCATCTGGTGCACAAGGACCGCAAGGACCAACTGGTCCATCTGGTGTTTCAAATGTTCCAGGTCCGCAGGGACCATCGGGTGCACAAGGTCCACAGGGTCCGCAAGGTCCATCTGGTGTCTCGAATGTTCCAGGTCCGCAAGGTCCAGCTGGTGCGGAAGGTCCACAGGGACCACAAGGACCTCAAGGTGTTGCTGGTCCTCAAGGACCACAGGGTCCACAGGGACCACAAGGAAGTGTAGGTCCTCAAGGTCCACAGGGCGTATTTGGTCCACAGGGACCACAAGGTCCGACTGGTAACATTGGTCCACAAGGACCACAAGGTCCTCAAGGTGTTGCTGGTCCACAAGGTCCACAAGGTCCACAAGGTCCTCAAGGTCCACAAGGTCCTCAAGGTCCACAGGGTGTGCAAGGCACGACTGGTAATACTGGTCCTCAAGGACCACAAGGAAGTGCTGGTCCGCAAGGTCCGCAAGGAGGCATTGGTCCGCAAGGTCCGCAAGGAGGCATTGGTCCGCAAGGTCCACAAGGTGCTGCAAACCTTACAATTAAAGAAGTTTACGCTGGCAATAATGCTGTTGTAAACACATTCTCCAATATCAACACCATTCAATTCGATGCCGACTCAGGCATGGCTGTTGTTGATGAAAGTAATAATACCGTCACTATTCAATTAAACAGTACATTTAAGTATTGGAATATTGGTGGAGCAGCTGGACTTGAAGCAACAGGATTAGATACTGTTAACTTTATTGCTGGCAATGGCATTTCAATTGCTGCAAATAATAATTCTTCACCTAAAAGCATCACATTTACTGCAATTAGTGATTCAGGTCCACAAGGACCACAAGGACCACAAGGTCCGCAAGGTGTCACTGGTGCACAAGGTCCACAAGGTCCTCAAGGTATCACTGGTCCACAGGGTCCACAGGGTTCCACTGGTCCTCAAGGACCACAAGGCTCTGCTGGTCCTCAAGGTCCGCAAGGAAGCATTGGTCCACAAGGACCACAAGGTGTAGCTGGTCCACAAGGTCCGACTGGTAACATTGGTCCACAAGGACCACAAGGACCTCAAGGTGTTGCTGGTCCTCAAGGTCCACAAGGTAATGCAGGTCCGCAAGGTCCGCAAGGACCACAAGGTGCAGCTGGTGCTACAGGTCCTCAAGGACCGCAAGGTTCTCAAGGTGATACTGGTCCGCAAGGACCACAGGGTGCGGCAGGTTCTGTTGGACCACAGGGACCTCAAGGTCCACAAGGACCAAAGGGTGATACTGGTGAATTTGGTGGTGCAACATTCGAGTATGTGTTCAACACCAATACAGCAAATACTGATCCAACAGCTGGCTATGTCAAGTTCAATAATACAACATTGCTATCTGCGACTGAGATGTATATTGATAACATCGATCGTTTAAGTGGAAATGTTTTCAATTACTTGAATACAATTGATGACTCAACATCAACAATCAAAGGCACGTTCAAGATTGCAAATTCTGCAAATGTTCTAGAATACACATTCTTCAATATTAACGGTGCTCATCTTCATGTTGCTGATTGGTTCGTTGTTCCTGTTGCTGGTTTAAACTCAACATTAACTGGTTCAAATTTCCCAAATAGCACAAATGTGATTATGACATTTGTTCGCACTGGTGATAAAGGCGATACTGGTCCACAAGGTCCGCAAGGCGCAGTTGGTCCTCAAGGTCCACAAGGACCACAGGGTGTTGCTGGTGATACTGGTCCGCAGGGTCCACAAGGTGCACAGGGTAATGTTGGTCCACAAGGACCACAAGGACCACAAGGTGTTGCTGGTCCTCAAGGTCCACAAGGTAACACAGGTCCGCAAGGTCCACAGGGACCGCAGGGTGTAGCAGGTCCACAAGGACCGACTGGTGATACTGGACCTCAAGGACCACAAGGCGCAGCATCAACTGTTCCAGGACCACAAGGTCCGCAAGGACCACAAGGATCAACTGGTCCTCAAGGTCCGCAAGGACCACAGGGTGATGCGTCAACTGTTCCTGGTCCACAAGGACCACAAGGTTCAACTGGTCCTCAGGGTCCACAAGGTGTGATTGGACCACAAGGTCCATCTGGTCCATCTGGTCCATCTGGTCCCGCATCAACATTAGCTGCAAGTGACTATGTTATGCGTGCTGTCAAGAATGGCAATGCACAAACAGTTACTAATGGCTCAGACGCTGTTGTAACATTTATTGATGATTTTGATCCTCAAGGTTGGTTTGCTTCTAATAAATTCCAGCCAACGATTGCTGGCTATTATAACATCGATGTTTCAGTTTGGTGGAATGCTGGTGCAGTAACAAATAATCAAACCAACATTCAGTTAAGAAAAAATGGTACGACACAACTTACTATTGATCAAACGCAGATTTTAACAGGATCTGGTTATGGGCAAACATTATCTACAATAGTATATTTTAACGGTATTGGTGATTATGTTGAAGTTACTGCATTTACAGGAAACACAACATCTCAAGATATAAATGGAGCTGGTAGCGGTACATATATCGTTGCGAATTTAATTGCCTATGGTGAAACTGGACCACAAGGTCCTTCAGGTCCTTCAGGTCCATCTGGTGCGACTGGTCCACAAGGACCACAGGGATCTACTGGACCACAAGGTCCTCAAGGCGCAACTGGTAGCACTGGACCGCAGGGTCCACAAGGTACTGTTGGACCACAAGGACCACAAGGTGTTACTGGTGACACTGGTCCACAAGGACCACAAGGACCACAAGGACCACAAGGTCCGCAAGGTATAACTGGTGACACTGGTCCACAAGGACCACAAGGACCACAAGGACCACAAGGTCCGCAAGGTATAACTGGACCGCAAGGACCACAGGGTCCGCAAGGTGTTATCGGTCCGCAGGGTCCACAGGGTCCGCAAGGTGTTGCTGGTCCTCAAGGTCCTCAAGGTGTGCAGGGTAGTGAAGGTCCACAAGGTCCTCAAGGTCCACAGGGTGTTGATGGTCCACAGGGACCAACTGGCGCAAGAGGTCCACAAGGACCGCAAGGACCACAAGGTGTAGCAGGTTCTACTGGTCCGCAAGGACCGCAAGGCGCGACTGGTAATACTGGTCCACAGGGTCCGCAGGGTCCACAGGGTCCACAGGGTGTTGCTGGTCCGCAAGGACCACAAGGATCAACTGGTCCTCAAGGTCCGCAAGGACCACAGGGTGATGCGTCAACTGTTCCTGGTCCACAAGGACCACAAGGTTCAACTGGTCCTCAAGGACCAACTGGTCCGTCTGGTGTTTCAAATGTCCCAGGTCCACAAGGACCACAAGGCACCGCTGGTCCACAGGGTCCACAAGGTCCGCAGGGTCCGCAGGGACCTCAAGGCGTAACTGGACCACAGGGACCCCAAGGACCAACACCAATTGCATATTTGCAGAAAACTTATACGATGTTGGGTGGAATTCTCATTCAAACTGGAACATCAAGATTTTATCCACCATCAAACGTGACACTGAGATCAACTTATCTGTCAGTTGGTGGAACTCCATCAACAGGAAACACTCGAGTTGATATTAAGAAGAACGGAATGTCAACGCTAAATATAGTGAATGTTCAGGTTGGGAATTATGTTTCTGCGAATTATTCTATGGCAGATGCTCCATTGACAACAACAGATTATCTTACCGTTGACACCGTCGCTGGATCAGGTGCTTCAAATGGTTCATTAGTTATTGTCTATACAATTGACAATAATCCAACCTTATAAGAGTAAACCATGGCTGTAACTAATACACAATATGCAACAAACACATATAGAATTGCAATTGAAAACGAACTTGTAAATTCTAACAATGTTGTCGCTAACGTTAATACTGCAATTACAACACTCGGTTGGAGTCTTTATGATTCAATTAATCAAACTGCCTATTCTCCAATTGTAACTCGCGTCTATCGTGTTTTAAATGTTGACGCTATCACCTACAAATATGCAATTTTAAGATTTGATACTTTAAGACTTCGCATCAATCTTTCTTGCGCAGAAGATTGGAACACATCAACGAATGTTGCCACTAATGAATCCTGGAATGCGGACGGCAGTTTCTATCACGGATATGATCTTAGAAATAGTTTAATTTATGTAAATGCAACAAATCGACATCTTTTTCTACAAACATGGATTTTAAACGAACCTGGACATTGGGCTGGCATCTTCGAAACAGAAAGAGTTGCAAACGAAGATATTTCTTCTAATACAGCACCATGTTTCTTTTATACAAATTCACTCATGCTTGGGACTCCATTTGGTATTGAGGGTAATAGATTCTCCAATACCAGCTCAGTCATGATGGCTTTCCCAAGAACACCAGACAACCACACAAATGAATTTGCTGCTGGTGTTTATGCACCGATGACTTCTCGCGGTATGTGGCCACCTTATTATCCATCAGGTAACACCGCAAATATTGGTATGAACTCAGTGTTCTCAACAGCCAACACTGACTCTAATAATCTACATCTAGGTTCATGGTGGTTGAATATTGGTGCTGGTGTATCTCTCCTTTCTACTGGTGCTTCTGCTCCACTTGGTGGTATTTGGGGATGGGACACCACAGAGATCCCTCTTTCTTCAATTTCAGTTGATGCTATTCGTAAGCATATGCCATTTGGTCGCGTATACGACATTGGCGTAACTAAACCAATTGGAACAAATCAACTCGATACAACATATTTTATTGCAAACACCGCAGGTGGTTGGCCAGATAATTCTGGATCAAACACAGAATTTTTGCTCGTGCCACTAAATGGTGGGTTAGAACAATATGTTTCTAACAACTATGCCACTGCTATCCAACCAGTAGTTCTCAACAGCGGTATTGATGTTTCTTGGTCAAATAATAGTAATGCTGTTTATTCAACATTAACTGCAGTAGGTAATAATGTGTTTGCTGCTGCAAACAATGGTGTTTGGGTTTGGGCGCAGGGAGCAGGAACAAATACTTCTGCAAATATCGTTTACTTCAACTCAAATGGTGTTCTTGATATTATGTACGATGGTGGGCGTTCAATTTATGGAACAACCAATGCTGGATTGATTCAAATTGATACAGAAACATTTGCAACTAATATTATTACTGCGACAGCAATGACTGATCAAGGTGGGTGTGCTTATCTAAACATGGATAATCAATTTATCTACGCCACGAATAGAACTTCAAACACTCGCCCATATTGCCATATGGTGTATCGTTCTAATAACACTGTTGCGCCAAACGTTATTCAGATGGCAGCAAGTGTTGCGTTAAACGTTGCTTCTGGTTGGAATACTCCAATGCCAGACTACAAAGGATTTGTTTATCTGTCAAATGCTCCAGGAACAACAGCTTCTCAGCAAAAGAGAATGTTAGTTGCTAACGTCGATGGTGCGAATTCTGCTACTTTAGGAATTAATTCTGGTGTCGCAAATACAACACAGCCATGGTATGCAACTGCTGCGCACGCTGCCAGTGGTGAAATTGACAACATTTATCTCGAACCATTCTCAAATCGTCTGTATCATTTCCTTGCGAATACCCCGAGTCCAAACACTGCATTTGTTATTGAATATTCGAATGATCAATCATTTACGATAATTGCAAATACAATTCCGCTTGGAACTGGTTTTGGCGTCACAAGAGGTGGTGCAAGTCAGTTAGGATATTATCACTCAACTGGTGTACTTGATTATCGTGGTGACATGAATATTGTTCAATATCGTGGGCAATTCACAGTTCAATTTAAATTTCCTGGAAGAAATATTAATACAGACACGCCTCTATTTAAATCAAAATTTGTGTTACATCATCCCGCTCCAAATCCATCAAACACAAATAAAGTTGCAGGTTTATTGTCTAAGACGTCTGAAACAACAAATACGACCTCTGGTGCAACGGGAACTGCACTCGCAACTGACTTGAAGAACGCATCTAACTTCTCATATACTAATGGAGTTCGTGTGTTCAATAGTTTCTTCCTTGGTAACACGGAAAATCGTATACAGGTACAAAATAATTACTTCTCCATGTATGGAGTTGGTGGATATCCAACAAGTAGAATCTTGATTAAAGCGTAAGAGAGAATAAAACATGTCAGTAGCAAATACATCATATACAACAAATAGTTACACAGTAACTGTTGCGAATGAATTTGTTGATTCTAACAATACTATTGCTGGTGTAAACACGGCAATCACTACGTTGGGTTGGAGTTTATACGACTCTGTAGATCAAACAACATATTCTCCGATTGTAACAAAAGTATATCGAGTTTTAAATGTTGATTCAGCAACATATAAGTACGCTATTCTTCGTTGGGATACTTTAAACCTCAGATTAAATCTCTCTTGCGCTGAGGGTTGGGATACAGGTGCTCATGTTGCTACTAACGAATCATGGCATAATGCAGGATTATTTTTTCTTGGATACGATTTAAGAGACTGCGTCTTTTATGTTGCAGCAACTGCACGACACCTAGTAATCTATACAAAAATAAGAAATGAGTCTGGATTATGGGCAGGTATTTTTGAGTTTGAGCGCATCGCTGCGGAAGATATTTCAAGCAATACGGCTCCATGTTTTGCTTATACGAACTCACTAATGCTTGGAACTCCATGGGGTCAAACAGCAAACAACGTTGATAGTCCAATTACGTTTGCTTTCCCTCGTACAGCAGACAATCAAACTGGTGCATATGCTGCTAAAGTTTATGGAACATTTACAACACGTGGTGCATATCCTCCATATTATCCATCTGCAAACACTGGTAATACTGGCGCAAATAGCGTTTCACTCGTCAGTACTCATGATGGTAATGCACTTCACCTAGGATCGTTCTATAATACTCTCGGTGGTTGGGGTTGGGATCCAAATAAGACAATTGTTTCTCCAATTACAGTAGATGCTATCTATAAATCAATGCCATTTGGTAGAATTTATAATGCTGCAATTACAAAACCAATTGGACAAGATTCATTTGATACGACTTATATTAATGCCGACTCGACATATGGTTGGCCAAGTGCTTCAGGATCAAATACTGAATTCATAGCCCTCGCTCTTAATGGTGGTTCTGAGACAGAATATGCGAATACAACTGGTCGTTTGAGCATTTCTTACTCAAACAACTCAAGCATTGTTTATGGTTCTGTATGCGCAGTTGGTAATACAATTTGGGCTGCTGCAAACAATGGTGTTTGGACATGGGCTATGAACTCTGGTTCAAATACTGCAGCAATTCAACGTTATAATAACTCAAACGGTGTTGTTGACATTATGTTTGATGGTGCGCGTTCAATTTATGGAACAACAAATAATGGTATTATTCAGATTGATACTGAGACTTATGCAGCTAATGTAAACACTGCAGCCGATCTCGGTTGTTCGTTGTTGAACATGGACCAAAAATACATTTACGCATCAAGTAGAACTCGTAATACTCAACCAAAAGTCTATCGTTTCTTTAGAGCAAATGCAAATCTCGCTGCTCATATGAACGTTGGTGTTGCTCTTGCTGGTGTGACATCTTTCGGTAAGCCTGTTCCTGATTATAAGGGATTTGTGTATGCTGTAACTCAGACTGGCGCCCAACTCACCCATCGACAGATTGTTTGGAGTTCTGAATCAGCCAATGCTAACGTTGGTGCAAGTAATAATACATTCTCTTCTAGTGCAACTATTAACTGGATGACCTCGTTCTATTACGAACCATTCTCTGATAAGTTGTATTTCTTAGGTTCTGAAGTTGCTACAACGAGAGCAATCGTTTATGCTAACGTTCCAAATACCAATGTCTGGACTCAGATATGGAATGCTACTGGTCCATTTACCAACCCAGCTGGTGTACAAGGAAATCAATCGTATAACCCAAGCCCAGCAGTAACTGGTACATTTGATAACGTTGGTGATCTTGTTCTAACTCCAAGACGTGGTTGGTTGCATGTAACACCTCGTAGAGTTGGTGCTAATCAGACTTCTCAAACTGCATTCTCTTCACTTACAAGTCTTGAGCATCCAGAATCTCCTGTTGGTGCAGGCAATCCACTCAGTTTCGGAAACTTTGGTACTGGTGACATCACAACTGCAGCAAATGGTTGGTCAGCACACCAATGGAGTAATGGGACTCGAGTATTCCAGACAATTTGGAAAAATAATACTGAAGCAAGAATTGTGACAGTGGGTAATCTATACCCAAATACTCAGTTCAATACTTACGCGACTGGACGTCTACTCATTAAGGCATAATTTAGTATGGCAGCACTCGCTCTACAGTCGAGTAATGTTTTTGCATACTCGTTCAAAAACACAGGATCAATACGCCAACGTATTTTAATTCCTGACACCCCAACACTCAATTTGGGTGGTGGTAGTTTTACCATAGAGTGCTGGCTCAAGCCAGACGCAAATTATACTGGATTCAATCAAGTATTCTCTAAAGCAAATACTGCTGGTTCTACTGGAAATTATGAGGGGTATTTGAATATTACTAGTGGACGTTTGGCTTTTTTCCAGCAAGCATCTAATACATCATCAACAGCAACACTTTCAAGAAGAACTTGGAATCACGTTGCTTGGGTTTTCAATAATGGTGCGAATGTTCAGATTTATTTAAACGGCACTCTAGTTGTTGCGAATGCTTCTTTAACTTCCATAACAAACACGCCTGGTGATTTATCAATTGGTGCGCCAAATTACAATTCAAATTACCAGTATTTTGGTGAAATTTCTAATTTTAGAATTATTAAAGGGCAGGCAATCTATACTGGAAACTTTACGATTCCAACGTTTCCATTTCAGTTATCAAATAGTTCAATTGGCTATCATGCAGGATCAACAAACGTTGCAGCATCTCTAACAGGCAATGTTGTTCTCTTGACTTGCAATAGCGATAAAATTGCAGCCAATGGAAATACAGTCATGAATGTATACAACGTGGGCGATGTTATGCCGCACCCTGTTGATACAGCAGAACTGCAAAACTACTCTTATTTCTTTCCAGGAAATAGTAATCCCAAAAGTGTGCAGAATGGAACAGTTCTCGTAACCAACTCCACAAATGCGCTCAATCTTAATTCTGATTTTACAATCGAAACTTGGTACTATCCAACAAAAAATACAGGAGTGTTGATTGAGAGAGGATTAGGTGGTGTTGGCGGTAACAATGCAAGTTATGTCATCGTATGGGACTCACCAAACAATCAATTGAACTTTGCGGCTTCGAATGCTAATGGAAATAATTACTCTGTTGGATCTCTTACTGGTCCCACTGGAAACATCGGAAACCCAACATTAGATGAATGGAATCATGTTGCTGTCACTCGAACAGGAACAACATACAGAGGATTCTTGAACGGTTCTCTGAATATGAACATTACAAACAATGCGAATGTACCATATGCTGCATTAGGTCGTGGTATTACAATTGGTGGTATGTTTAGTTCTGGTCAGACATACGCAACTGGTATTCCATCGAATACAATCAGTGGTTATGTCTCTAACATGAGAATCATCAGCGGTAACTCAATATACAATGCCGCATTTACGCCAGCCAATACACAACTTTTAAGCAACTCTACAAACGTAATCCTAGTGACTGGAATTACTCCAGCGTTTGAAGATGTAACAGGAACGCAAACACTCGCAGTAAACGGAGCAAATGAAATTTTCCCATCGCCATTCTCTCCATTTACGGCAAACGCTATAGCAAATTCTAACAACTCTACATGGGGTGCCTATAACTTCGGGTCAGGTAGAAAACTTGGCAAAGTTTATATCAAAACAGATCCGGACAACTATGCTCGCTCAATTATAACATCTTTCTCATCAGGCAGACGTCTAGGAAGAATATATAATAAAAACGATCCTACACACATTGCTAGTTTTGGATTGGTTGTGCATACTATTGGTAATCGTTTGGGTCGAGTCTATCCAAAGACTACAACCGACTCTACAAAGTTTGCGTATATGCCAATGGGTGCATCATCACCTGTTGCTAATATAAATTATCAGTTCTGGAGTTAATTATGCATCATATCTTTACAAAAATTTCATCTCCCTTTGTTTATGGTCCACTGACAAAAGAAGAAGTTGACGCTGTTGTTGTGGCAAAGGTACAAATTCCTGAACCAGACGGTTGGTATATCGGCACCTCTGAAGAACAGGCTCATCTTTCTAGCAAGAAACTCTTTAAGTGGGTTCCACCTGTAATTGAAGAATAATTTGTGGGCAAATTTAAATTCGAAGATTTACAACCACACGTAGAAATGCTATGTGATGCGGTTGAAAACAAAGGTGCTTCTTCCAGCGGACTCTCTCACAGCGCATATGAATGCGCTCAGATGTATCGTGACATCTTAAAGAAAGCAAGAGATAAAAGCATCTCTCAGCGAGAACTTGCTTTTGCTTTATACGAAACTAAACTGTATATGCTCAAGATTGCAGGATGTCAGCATTATCGTTTGGCGAATTTAGCAAACGCGCTTGACATCTTCATAAAGAAAGAGTATAATAAAGACACGCAAACGCAATAAGGAAGTGTGGGAGAGTGGTTTAATCCGTCAGTCTTGAAAACTGAAGAGTCGCAAGGCTCCGTGAGTTCGAATCTCACCGCTTCCGCCAAAATTTGAAACTATTGCCCAGGTGGCGGAATGGTATACGCACTGGTCTTAGAAGCCAGCGTCGAAAGGCATGGAGGTTCGAGTCCTCTTCTGGGCACCAATTTGGAGAAATGATATGAGTTATAGAATTGGAATCGTTGGTCGTGGTTTTGTTGGTGGCGCCATGTACGAAAACTTCAAGGATTGCTTTGAAGTTGCTGTATGGGACAGCGTTGAAGAAAAGCGCACACTCAACTCATTTGAATCATTTGTTGATTGGTCTGATATTATTTTCGTCTGTGTTCCGACACCGATGAAAGAAAACGGACAGTGTGACGTGAGCATTGTTGAGGATGTTGTTGCAAAGATCGCAAATCTAGATCGTCGTAAGTACGTCGTCATCAAGTCAACTGTAACTCCAGGAACGACTGAGCGACTGGCTGAATTGCACAATATGGTCATTGGCTTCAATCCAGAGTTTCTCACAGAAGCCAATTCATATAATGACTTCCGTCACCAGCCATTGATCATTCTTGGATCCGACAATACTGGACTCGGAACAGTGATGGCGCAGTTGTATTATGAATTTAATGCCAAGGTTGATAATTTT
>Ga0049080_10000270_pt1 | contig 17235 bp, 24 predicted proteins | sample GreLakmeER15MSRF_FD_66716 | JGI IMG/M metagenome (GOLD analysis project Ga0049080, IMG submission 66716) | Freshwater lentic microbial communities from great Laurentian Lakes, MI, USA - Great Lakes metaG ER15MSRF | ecosystem: Environmental > Aquatic > Freshwater > Lake | place: Great Lakes... | reverse complement strand
ATATTTTATGGACCATAAACTTAAGACTCTTATGCCACATCTAGAGGAATTTTGATGTATACTCCTGAACCTGAATCTGAATACGAGCGTTGGAAGCGTGAACAAAAAGAACGAAAGCAAAAGCGAAAGAAGCGTCCACGCAAGCCAAATCAACAACAATGGCTGAACGACTTAAAGCACGGTCACTCATCCGATGATGGTGATTTTGAAAATTTTGAACGATTTGAACGATAAAAGGAATTTATATTATGACAAAAGCGACAACAACAATTTCTAAGGACACACTGAATATTCTTAAGAATTTCAGTGGTATTAACTCTAATCTGTACGTAAAGCCAGGATCAAAGATTACAACTATGTCTCCCACCAAGAATATCATGGCGGAAGTCGAGATCGAAGAGTCTTTTGATACCGAGTTTGGTATTTGGGATCTCAACAAGCTACTGGGTGTGGTTTCACTGTTTCAAGATCCAGAGTTTATTTTTGATGACAAGTACATGACTATTACTGGAGCAAGTGGTTCCAAGGTTAAGTATTTTTATTCAGATCCCAAGCTGCTGTCTTATCCAACCAAGAGTATTAAGAAGATTGATGCTGTGGTTGAGTTTGACCTGACCAGTGATGATTTCCGCGAACTGTCTCGTGCAGGTGCAGTTCTACAAAACCCAGATCTATGCTTTGTATCTGATGACGATGCCGTGCTTGCAGTGGTCAAGGATCTCAAGGATCCAACATGCAACGTGTTCTCTATTCGTGTTGGCGACAACAAGGATCAAGCAGACTTTTCATTCAACTTCAAGTTAGAAAACATGAAGATGTTTGATGGCGATTATCATGTAGCCCTGTCCAAGAATGTGATTGGTCAGTTTACTCACGCCAGTCGTCCTCTAACTTACTGGGTTGCTATGGATGCAACCAGCACCTACAAGGAATAAAATGCTAACATCAAACAATTCAGTTGGTCTGCTGGTAGAAAAGTATCGTCCAGCAATCATTGATGATTGTGTTCTGCCTAAGAGTCTTAAGGATACTTTTAACAGTATTGTTGAATCAGGGGAATGTCCTAATCTGCTGCTAGCAGGCAAGCCAGGTATGGGTAAAACTACGGTTGCTCGTGCTCTCTGTACTCAACTGGGTGCAGACTATATCCTGATCAACTGTTCGGAAGACGGTAATATTGATACTCTACGAACCAAGATCAGGCAGTTTGCCAGTACCGTTTCTTTATCGGAAGACGCCAAGCAAAAGATTGTAATCTTGGACGAGTTTGATTACTCGAACGCTCAAAGTATCCAGCCAGCCCTTCGTGGAGCCATTGAGGAGTTTGCCAAGACTTGTCGCTTTATTCTGACCTGTAACTACAAGAATCGGATTATTGAACCAATCCATTCTCGTTGTACAGTTATTGACTTTAATTTCCCAACCAAGGAACGTCCAGAACTAGCCAAACAGTTCCTGGACCGTTGCCAAGGCATTCTGGAAGAAGAAGGCATTGAATACGACAACAAGGTTCTATCCAAGGTTGTGGTTAAGTATTTTTCGGATTTTAGGCGAACTCTGAATGAACTTCAGCGATACTCTGCGGCAGGTACTATTGATATTGGAATTTTAAGTACTGCTGGAGAACTGAATGTTAAGGAACTCATGGGGTTCTTGAAGACCAAGAACTTCACAGAGATCCGTAAGTGGATAGCCAACAACCTAGACAACAGCCCCCAAGACATCTTTAGGAAGGTCTACGATGGCTTATACGAGTTCCTAGAGCCTGCCAGCATCCCTCAAGCGGTGGTTATCATTGGTGAATACCAGTACAAGACAGCGTTTGTGGCGGATCAAGAGATCAATCTGTGTGCATTCATGGTGGAACTAATGATGAATTGCGGATTTAAAGAATGAAGCCGTTTGACTTTTTAAATTCCATAAATCAAACCAAGGTTTCTTTGATGGATGAAGATCCTGGTTGCGAGCGAGAATATATTCCATTTCTTGCCAACCGAGGTCTTTCTTACTTCTCAGACACCATTTTTTTAGCCAATGAGATGAATCGTTTATCCGGTCTGGATAAGAAGATGCAGTTTGACTTTTTACGCATATCAGTTAGACCCCGTAAGAGATTCAGCAAGTGGATCAAGGACGAGTCTAATGACCGTATAGACGCTTTAAAGACCTTATACGGATACTCTCACACCAAGGCCAAGCAAGTGGTAGACCTGATCAAACAAGAAGATTGGGATGAAATTTTTTCCATTTTAGACCAAGGCGGCACAAATACTAAAAATCCTAAATAATTCCGTATTACTGAATTTTTTAATGAAAGCGGAATATAATGGAACCCGAAGATATTTTTGATGGCCTTGGAGTTGAAATCAAACTAAAATCTAAAGACGATTTTCTCAAGGTAAAAGAGACTCTTACCCGAATGGGTGTGTCTTCAAAGAAAGAAAAAAAGTTATATCAAAGTTGTCATATCCTCCACAAACGTGGTAGATATGCCATCATGCATTTCAAAGAGATGCTTGATCTAGACGGACTAGAAACAGATATAGACGATACAGATCTTGGTCGTCGTAATATGATTGTAAAGCTTTTAGTAGAATGGGGACTAGTAGAAGCTGTGGATCCGGATGAGTATAAAGAACCAATTATTTCTTTGGCTCAACTAAAAATTATTCCTCATAAAGAAAAGAAAGAATGGCAACTGGTGCCTAAATACCATATAGGAAACTCTTAATTATGCAAACTGAAGTGATTTCTTTTTTTAGTGATATAGACGGTAAAACTTATTACAGCGATCATGCTAAACGCTTAAATGAACAATTAGTTCGTTTGGGTATTCCTCACGATTTTAGACAAAAAGATTCTTTAGGATCTTATCAAAAAAATTGTTTGAGTAAACCACAGTTCATTTACCAAATGCTGATACAAAAACAAAAACCTGTTGTTTGGTTGGATATTGATTCTGATGTTCGTAAATCTCTTAATGTTTTTGATCAATTCACGGGAAATACCGATATAGCAGTTGCTTGTTCTATTAACAAGTTACATGCTGCAAAAGCATCACCAATTTATTTGGATTATAATTCTAAAGTATTAGAATTTCTTCAACATTGGACGTTTATGGCAAGACAGATGGCAAATAATGGCCAGTGGTTTGATCACGAAGCTCTGATTGGTATATTGCATACGTTTTACCAAAAAGAAGGATTTCGTATGAAATTTATAGGACCAGAGTATTGTGTTTGGCCGGGTGAAGAAAATGAAAATTCAGTAATTGTTATGGGTCTGGCTGATGTGGACTCTAAAAAAGAAGCACTTAAAAAATTAGGAATGAGTGAAGATTTAATAGCATGGCAGAGTCCGGGAACCAAATAATATGAACAAAATGACAGCAATAGGTGCGGGGTTTTATACCCATCTTTCTACAAATTCAGATTTATTACCAAAAAATTTTAAATGGACTAATGAAGAAACTGATATATTAGTTTTTATTGATGGAGCAATTGCAAAAGGTATTCATCATCAAAAAAGATCAAACCAAAAAAAGGTAGCATGGGTTTGTGAATCTCGTGCAATTTTTTACGAATGGGGCATTCCTAAAAATAATTTTTGGGATCCTAGAGCTGTTCAATTACTAGAACAAACATATGATGCAGTTTATTTTTCAGATAGAGAATATTGCAAATTAAGTCCAAAGTTTTATTTTGCATTTGCTGGAAGTAATTTACCGTGGTGTAAAAACCAACAAATTTTTACTAAAACAAAATTGGTTTCTATGATTGCATCTTCGAAACAAGTAACACATGGCCATAAATTACGGCATCAATATGCAGAAAAATTTAAAAATAAAGCAGATATATTTGGAGGAGCAGCAGGATCTCAAAAAGTAGGAGCAGACTCTACTCCATGGCCAGATAAAAGTGAAGCAATAAATGATTATATGTTTCAGATTACACTAGAAAATGATTCTTATTCTACGTATTTTACTGAAAAAGTAACAGATTGTTTTGCTACAGGAACAATACCAGTATATTGGGGAGCTCCTGACATTGGTGATTATTTTAATAAAGAAGGAATAATCGATCTGAATGATGAGTTTGATATTGATTCTTTAACTCCAGAATTATATCAATCTAAATTAGAAGCAGTAAAAGATAACTTTGAAAGAGTACAACTATTAGAAAGTTCGGATGATCAATTATTTAATTTAATACAACGGATTTAAAATGTATTTTGTATCTTATTATTATGATCGTGATGAAACAAAAAGCACTTATTATAAAACATGTGCTGCTCGGGTAGAAACACAATTACATTCATATGGTTATAAAACTAGTTTTAATTATATTAATTTTGCAGAACAAGGATTAAATACTACGTATTTAAAACTTAATATGATTAAACCCAAGTATCTTTTACAAAAAATGAAAGAATTGAATGATTCTGTCATTTGGATAGACGCTGATTGTTATTTAAAAGCCAGATTAGAAGAGTTTGAAAATTTACAAGATTTTGATATAGGCTATTGTATACGGCACCACGATAACAAAACTCCTCATGCAGCAATTTTATATTTTAATAATACAGATAATTCAAAGCAATTTCTTGGAGATTGGCAAGCAATAAATGAAATAAAAGAAAAAGATGATACGTATCATTGTTCAGAACATTGTACTTTAATAGATCTATTGAATGAAACAAAAATTCCTTTAAAAATAAAAAAATTTAGAGGAATTGCTCATTCTGGCGTATATGAAACAGGTGAACGTATACCAGTAAACACCGGAATAAAGCTTTGGATAGGAATCAGTCCAGATGCGTGGGAATACGAAAGAACAAAGAGTCAATGATTACTGTTAAATGCCCGGTTCGTATTTCTCTTCTAGGTGGATCTAGTGATTTAGATTCGTATCTTGATGTTTACGGAAATGGATCGGTTATATCATTTACACCAAATTTATATACTTATATCTCTGTTTACAAAGATGTTTTAGGTAAAAATAATTTAGAAAAGAAATACATTATTAATTATTCTAAACGAGAAGAAGTAATAGATTCCAATGAGATTCAAAACGATTTAGTAAGAGAATATTATAAAACTGTTAAAGTTGAACCTTGTTCGATTCATATGACTAGTGATATATTCTCACATGGTTCAGGTTTAGCTGTTTCTTCTTCTTATTCCTGTGGATTAATTATGGCAATGGCAGAATTTCGTGGCAAAAAATTAACTCAAATAGAATGTGGTATTGATGCCCACAATTTAGAAAAGAATATCAATCCTTTGTTGGGATATCAAGACGTGTTTGGTTGCTGTATTGGTGGGTTTAAAAAAATAGAATTTGAAAAAAACACACTACCAAAATATACGTTTTTACCAACAAAAATATTCAATTATTTTGATTGTTATTTGTATTATACGGGATATACTAGAAGTTCTACTGAAGTTTTAAAAAATGTTATTGTACCAAAACAAGATACATTTAATCCTTTGGTTAAGCAAGCAGAAAAGTATCTTTTAAATGAGCAGTATTATTTGTTTATGGATATGATGAAAGAAGGATGGGAAGAGAAGAAAAGAACTTCTAAAAACGTATTACAAAATGTTAAAATATTAGAAATAGACACCATGCTTTCTAATATGAAGGAATGTGTTGCTCATAAGTTATGTGGTGCTGGAAATGGTGGTTTCTTTTTATGTTTTTTTGAAAAAGGTACACAAGTATCAAATGAATTTTATAAAATTAATTTAACTGCTGATGGAGTTACCAGAATAATATGAATAAATTTATAGAACAAATTATATTAAAAACAGGTCAAATTGAAACTAAAAAATTAAACAAATTAAAAGAATTAGTTTTAAATGCAACTGGAAATATTATCATATTAGGAAATGGTGGAAGTAATGCTATAGCTTCGCATATGGCTGAAGATTACACCAAAATGTTACACAAACCCACTTTATCATTTTCCGATTCTGCTCGTTTAACTTGTTATGCAAACGATTATGGTTATGAAAATGCGTTTGTTCAATATTTAAAAGAATTTTCTCAAGAAGAAAGTTTAATAATATTGATCAGCTCTTCTGGTAATTCTGTAAATATTAAAAATTGTGCAGAATATTGTACAAATAATAAAAGAAAATTTATATTATTAACCGGATTTAATAGCACTAATACTGTCAGATCATTTTTAAATAAAGCAGAATTAGAATTTTGGGTAGATTCAACGGATTATGGTATAGTAGAATGTGTACACGAGATTATTTTACATTCAATAATATGAAACCAATTATATACTGTTTTGATTTAGACGGAACTCTTTGTACTTCTGTAGAAAATAGTGATTATACAAAAGCACAGCCACTTCAAAAAGCAATAAATGAAGTAAATAAATTATACGATACTGGTATAAAAATTATTATATTTACTGGCAGGGGTTCTTCTAGTGGTAAAGACTGGACAGAGTTTACTAAAAATCAAATAGAGAGTTGGAAAATTAAATACCACCAGCTTATTACCAATAAAAAACCAACATACGATATAGTTATTGATGATAAAGCAGTAAATGCTTCAGATTGGCGTCGTTTAAATTGCGGCACAAAAGGAGTGTTAGCTGGTGCATTTGATCTTATACATCCAGGTTATTGCCGTATGTTTAAAGAAGCCAAATTACATTGTGATCATTTAACAGTTCTTTTACATGAAGATCCTTCTTTAGAAAATAATAAAATAAAACCAATTCATACAGTAGAAGAAAGAAAAGAAATATTAAAATCTATTAAATATGTTGATGATGTTATAACGTATCAAACAGAAAAAGAACTATCTGAATTACTTTGTTGTAAAAAATTTAATAAAAGATTTTTGGGCGAAGATTATAAAGATAAATATTATACAGCAAAAGACTGTGATATTGAAGTAATATTTGTAAATAGACAACATGGTTATTCTACAACACAATTAAAAAATAAAATAAAGGGACTGGCATGAAGATATTAGTTACTGGTGGATCTGGATTTATAGGAAGTCATTTAGTCGATGAATTGGTGATCAAAGGCCATGAAGTTATAAGTATAGATAATTGTTCAGCAAATAATGAAAAATTTTATTTTAATAAATCAGCAGCCAATCATAAAATAGATGTTTGTGATTTTGATGCAGTGCAACAAATAAGCCAAGGGTGTGATTTTATTTTTCATTTAGCGGCAGAATCTAGATTACAACAAGCAATCGAAAACCCCAGTAGAGCAGTCGAAGTTAATGTTAAAGGAACTTTATCTGTTTTAGAGGCGTGTAAAAAAAATAAAATAAAAGGTTTATTATTTTCTTCCACATCTTCAATATATGGTTTGACAGATAAGCTCCCAATAACAGAAATTAATACAGAGGATTGTTTAAATCCATATGCTTCTACTAAATATGCAGCAGAATTATTAATTAGAAATTATAATCAATTATATGGTGTTAATTCTTGTATATTTCGTTATTTTAACGTATTTGGAGAACGAGCACCAGCTAAAGGTCAATACGCATTAGTAACTGGTATCTTTATGCGACAAAAAGCAAATAAAGAACCACTTACAATTGTGGGAGACGGGACACAAAAAAGAGATTTTATTTATGTAAAAGACGTAGTTTCTGCAAATATTATGTGCATGGAACAATGGGAAAATAATATCAATTTAAAAAAAGCCAATGTGTATAATGTATCTTCTGGAAAAGAAACACAAATTTTGGACTTAGCTAAAATTATATCGTATAATATAACACACATCGAACCAAGAAAGGGAGAAGCAAAAAACAACCTAGCTTGTAATACAAAATTACAAAAAGCAGTGGGCTGGAGTCCATCATTATCAATAGAAGAATGGGTTGCTTTTTATTCTTAAACATATGAAAATTTATACACTATATTCGGATTCTCATAAAATATTATTTGATGAATGGTTTCGTCCATCTATAAAAGCAACTAATCCAGATTTACAATTAATTTGCAAAATTTCTGAACAGTTTTGTTCTAGTGGAAATTATATGGAAAAAGGATGGAAAGAAACAATGATTGAAAAAGATAATTATATCATTCAATCTTTGGAAGATGCCCAGCCCAATGAAATCATAATCCACGCAGACGCAGACGTTCAATTTTTTAAAAATATTAAACAAAATTTAGATTTAAAAATTTTTGATACGATTGATATAGTTTGCCAAGCAGATGCTCCAAATGCTGCATGTTTTGGATTTATGATAATGAAAAATACAGAAAATTTAAAACAATTGTTTAAAAATATTGTAGAAATTGTTAAACAAGCAAACGATCAAAGTATGCACCACATAAACGATCAGCGAATTTTAAATAGTATTCATAGATCATTTGGTATAAAAATGGGTCTATTAGATTATCGTTATTTCAGTAATTGGATGACCCATGATATAAACGTCAGTAAATCTTTATTTTCAGATTTTGAAGCAGTAGATTCAAATAATATTCCTTCAAATTTAATCTTACACCATGCAAATTATGTTGTTGGTGTTCAAACAAAAATAGATTTAATGAATAAAATAAAAAGTTATCAAAAATAATGAAAAAATTATTAATAACAGGATCTAATGGTTTTGTTGGAAAAAATTTAGTTGAATTTTATTCCAATCGTTATCGTATAATTGAACAAAATCGTTCTGTTAGTATTGATACTGTATTAGCAGAACAGCCAGAATTTATTATAAATTGTGCTGCTAGCATTTATGAAGAAGCCGATATGTTTGATTCAAACGTTAGTTTGGTACATAAATTAATCAATTATGTAAAAATTAATAATGCAAAAATGATTCATATTGGTTCATCTGCTGAATACGGAAGAAAATCTCATGCAACAAAAGAAACGGACTATTTAGATCCAACAACGTTATACGAAGCAACTAAAAGTGCAGCCACAATGTTATGTGTAGGATATGCTAGAGCTTATGATTTATCAATAGCAGTTGCTCGTCCTTATAGTGTGTATGGTAAATACGAAAAGTCTTATAGACTATTTCATAAGCTATACAATGCATTTATAAAAAATGAACCAATGTCCCTTTATAATGGATTTCATGATTTTATTTACATAAAAGATTTTATAAAGGGAATTGATACCCTATTACATGCAGATCATCATATTATTAAAGGTGATGTTGTAAATTTTGGTTCAGGAAAACAATATTCTAATTTTGAAATATTAGACATATTTAAATCAGTATTAAAACAAGATGCACCTATCACTATACATAATAGTATGAGTAAGAGTTTTGAGTCTGAAACGTGGGTTTGTGATACTACATATTCGCAACAAAAATACAATTTTAAATGCGATTATGATATAAAAAATGGAATTATAGATTATATTAAATCTATGAAATAAAGGAAAATAACATGTCTTTTAATTTTAAAATTAAAACAGTAACAAATAATTTTTTAACAATTGAAACAAATAACCAAGAAATTATTAATCATTTTAATGAACCTAAAAATCATACAGGAATCATTTTAGAACAAATTAATGAAGAAAATTTATATCAAAAATGGTTAGGTGATAAAACCAATATTAATATTTTAGATTTTGGTGGAAATATTGGTTTATTTGCACTACATGTTTCTGATATTGCAAAAAAAATAATCACAGTGGAACCAACCCCAAGCCATATTACTATTTTAAAAGAACTTACTAAAGATTTTAAAAATATAAAAATTGTAGAAGCTGCTTTGTCTGACAGTAATGATATGATTCCTTTTTATATCGACAGATGGAATTCTACTTGCAATTCAATTAGACAAGATGTAAGTCATTCTCCTTATAATATTATGGTTAGTGGTAAGACATTAAAAACAATATTGGATGAAAATGATTTGGATGAAGTAGAATTTGCTAAGATAGATATCGAAGGTTCAGAATACAAAGCATTAACCAAAGAGACTATTCAAATGACAGAAAAGAGAATAAAGTCTTGGTTTGTTGAAGCACACGGAACTAACGGAATGCGAGGATCTCAAGTAGCCCAGCATTTAGCTGATATTTTTAATTCTTGTGGTTATTCTGATATAGAAATATTTGGTAAAAATGTTGATCAAATGATTGTGAGGATGTAATATGAAAACTGCATTTTATACATGGATGACTGATGATTTTAAAAATGAAAAAATAGATTTTAATAGTTTTACTCGTAGTTTTAAACATTTTCATCCCGATGTTGATTTAATTATTTTTGATGATTCTGTTATACGCAAATTGTTTTCAAATAAACCTTGGTTAACATCTGAAAATTGTAAACCAAGTTTTGCAAAATTAATTTATAATGATTATGATTTATTAGTTAATATAGACAGTGATTTTTATTTTTTTGATCGCTGTGAAGAAATTTTACAAGCAGATTATGATATTGCTGCTTGTGCCAATTATAATGTGTATTGTAACACATCAATGAAAGCACAAACAATAAACAATCATAATATACCAGAAGTGTCTGAAGTAAATTATATGCAGGGAGCACTAATAGCAAGCACTTCTAAGAATTTTTGGGATGAGTACGAAGAATTAAATAAAGAATTAGCACATAAATTACCAGTAAAAGAAAATGATGTATTTAATGTTCTATGGTATTCTGGCAAATATAAAACAAAGGTATTAGATGGTGATGTTGATTACAGATCACCAAATTTTAAACAATATTATAATTGTGCCAGTCTACGAAGAGAACCTCAAGCTGTTATAAAAAATAACAGGATACATTTAGATGATAAGATAATGAGAAGTTATCATTGTGGATTTGGTCCGTGGCGTAAACCTAGAGTTCATGAATTGTTTTCTTCAGAAGTATCAAATTGGTTTTATAATGAAATAAATAAATAAAAAAGTAGATTAAAATGCCATTTGCAATAAAAGCTTTAGAATATTTCACAAACCATTTAAAAGACTATGATGGTAATTATTTAGAAATTGGAGTATTTAATGGAGACAGTATTGCTTCTTTAGGTGATCTTTATCCAAATAAAAAAATTTATGGTATAGATCCATTTATAGAAGACGAAAATACTAGTTGGGCAACTAGTAAAGGTGTTGGAGAAGTATTAATAAATCAAAAAGAAAGTACTTTAAATTTAATAAAAGACAAATCTAATATTGTCTTATTTGAAATGACAAGTAAAAGTTTTTTTGAAGAACTTAATGATAAAAAAATAAAAGAATTAAATATTAATGCTATATTTATTGATGGTGATCACCATTACGAACATGTAAAAAATGATGTTGAATTGACTCAGGCTTTGATTGAAAATAAAAAAGGATTAGTTATTTTTGATGATACTAGAATAGAAGATGTGCAAAAAGCAATGAATGATTTTGAACAAGCACTAGGATCTAGAATTATTAATAAAGAATATATCGATTGTTGTTATATGATTTATACAATGAAAGAAATAGATGAAACCACTTGAAATTATAACAAAAAGATTAATAGAAATTACATATAAAGAAAAATTAAGTCATTTAAGTAGTTGTTTAAGTTCTTTACCCATAATATGGGATATTTACGAAAAAAAAGAAGATAATGATATTTTTATTTTAAGTAATGGCCACGCAGGTCTTGCTTTATATTGTGTTTTAGAACAAAAATACGGAATTGATCCTGTATACCTACTACACAAGCATGGAATTCATCCAGGTAAAGATATTAAAAATAAATTATATTGTTCTACTGGAAGTTTAGGTTCTGGATTACCAATTGCTGTAGGCCATGCTCTTTCTGATAAAACAAAAAATGTTTGGTGTCTGATATCAGATGGAGAGTGTGCAGAAGGATCAATATGGGAATCTTTGGCTTTTGTACATAAATACAATGTAAGCAATCTTAAAATTTATGTAAATGTAAATGGAATGGGTGCTTATGATTATATTGATTCTAAAAATTTAATTAACAGATTAAAGTCATTTTTGCCATCTATTAATATCGTAGAATCAAAACCAACAGAATTTAAATTTGCATCAGGACTACTAACACACTATTATGTTTTAAATGAAGAGGATTATAATTCGTTATGAGAAAATTTTTTGGTAAACTTATAGTGCAAGAAATGCACAAAAATACTAATATAAATTTAATAACTGCAGATTTGGGATTTGGTGTATTGGATGAATGTAAAAATACATTCAAAGATAGATTCTATAATACTGGAGCAGCCGAACAATTGATGATTGGAATTGCAATTGGAATGGCAGAAAATAAAAAAATTCCAGTATGTTATTCTATAACTCCATTTTTATTATACAGACCTTTTGAATTTTTAAGAAATTATGTAAATTATGAAAATCTTTCAGTTAAATTAGTAGGAAGTGGCAGAGATAAGGATTACAGCCACGATGGTATTAGTCACTGGGCAGAAGACGATGAATTGGTACTAAAATCATTACCAAATATTAAAATCTATAAACCAAAAAACGAAGAAGAATTGGCTGAAATACTTCCTGAATTTTTATATTCAGATAAACCATGTTATTTAAATCTTAAGAGATAAAAATGAAAAAAATAATTTATGTTACAGGATGTTTGGGATTTATTGGTTCTGCTGTTACAAAAAAACTGTTAGAAGCTGGGCATTATGTTTTGGGAATAGACAAAGAAACATATGCAGCAAATTTACATTTTTTACCAGAATTGCAAAAATATAAAAATTTCAAGTATCAAAATATTGATATTAATGATTTAGACAGTTTGGTAGAGTGTGATATTATAATCAATACTGCCGCAGAAACACATGTTGATAATTCTATTATTGGCACAAATAAGTTTATTAAAAGTAATATTTTAGGTGTAGAAAACCTATTAAATTTAATTTTAACAAAAAAGCATTTTAAGTTACCAACATTTATTCAATTCAGTACTGATGAAGTATATGGTGATGTGGTTGAAGGAAGCCATAAAGAAACTGATATACTAAAGCCCAGTAACCCATACAGTGCATCTAAAGCCGCAGCAGACATGTTAATATTGGCTTGGGCAAGAACGTACAAGATACCGTATGTTATTGTTAGACCAACTAATAATTATGGCGTTGGACAGTATACTGAAAAGTTTATACCAAAATCATGCAAAAATTTAACACTAGGAAAAAAGATTCCTTTACACGAAAATGGGACACCAATACGAACATGGTTACACGTGGAAGATACTGCAAACGCTATATTGACTATTGTGAATAGCGAAAAGGTAAATGAGATTTACAATATCTCAGGAAATTACGAATGTCAAAATATTGAAGTAGCAAAAAAAATAATAGATAATTTTATTGAAGTAACTAATGTTAATTATAATGAATATCTAGATTTTAATTTTAACCGAATAGGTCAGGATGTACGTTATTCTGTAGATGACAGTAAATTAAAACAAATTGGATGGCTTCCCAATAAAGATTTTAATTTAGAAATTAAAAATATTGTAAATTATTATAAAGAAAATTTTATTTGGTAAATAGGAAATAATATATGGATTATTATCACGCAACACAAGAAAATGTTCACACAGGAGTAAATTTAGGTGATATGTTTAATGGATTGGCTTCTTTTTGTTGTTTAAAAAAGAAGTTAAACAATTTAGAACCATTTTATTTTGTTACACATCCATCTAGATTTTTTTTAGTAAATTTGTTTGAAAAATATGGAGCTAAACCAATAAGCATCGATCAATGCTCGGATAAGCCTATAAAATCGGTATGGATAAATGCTACAGGGTTTTCTCACTATGCTAAACAGGTGTATAATAGAGATTTGATTTATTGGGATTATTTTGAAAGATTTGGTTTAACCAGCGAAGATTTAATTGATTTTTATCAAACATTAATACCAAATGAAATTAAAAATACTAGCATAACAAATAGAGATTTAATTATTTGTCCTATGACAAATGGCGGTATTATTATTGATAATAATTTATTTATTGATTATGCTAATAAATTAAAAGACCAGGGTTTGATTGATAATATTTACGTAAACGTTGAAGGTGATGTGGAATATAGAAAACAAAATTTAAATAATTTTACAAACTTACAAACAACATTAGAACAATTTTTATCAATAGCATATTATAATAAACCAAATATTTTAGGATTGCGTTCAGGTTTGTTTGATATACTTTATGGATTGAATATTCATCAACCAATCCATGTTTTTTGTAACAGTAAATGTGGGTGTCAAATGGGATGGAGATATTCGTTAGCTGGTGAACGATATAAGAAAATGTTAGAGTGGAAACCAAATATAATTGAAACGGTAATATGATGTTACAAGATTTGACAAATATTATTAATAAAAATATCAATTCAATAACACATTTAAGTAATAATATAGATTATACTAAATTAGAAGAATTATTTAACATATTAAAAGACACAAAAGTAATCTATTTTTCTGGTATTGGTAAAAATTCACATATAGCAAATATAATTGCTTCAACCTTTAATTCATTAACTATTCGTTCTATATTTGTAGATCCCATACATGCAGTGCATGGAGATATGGGATTAATAGAAGATAATTCTGTTGTTATTTTAGTTTCTAAAAGTGGCAATACAGACGAATTGATGTTTTTTTGTGAAAAGATTAAATTAAGAAATTGTGGAACAAAAATTATATTATTACATTCAAATGATAATGCCAAATTAAAAAAATATTGTAATTTTGATTTATATGTTCCATTTTTAAATGAATGCGATCCATGGAATCGAGTTCCAACTTGTTCTCTTGTGTGCTATCTGATAATTCTTCATAGTATTGGTATGAAGATTGTGGATTACAAACAAGTAACTGTTGAACAATTTTATAAAAATCATCCTGGTGGTGATATAGGAAAAAATTCAAAATGAAAATTATTATTCAAGCTGGTGGCCGTGGCAGTAGAATGAATAATCTTACTACACTAAAACCAAAATGTTTAGTTCCTATATTCGGTAAACCTATTTTATTTCATTGGTTAGATTTATATCCAGAACACGAATTTATAATTATTTGCGATTATAAAAAAGAAGTTTTAAAAAAGTATACAAACAAATTCAGACCGACTGCAAAAATAACTTTTATAGAAACTAATAAAAAAGGAACATGTTCTGGAGTTAAAGCTGCTCTGGAATACATACAACCAAATTCTCCTTTTGTATTTACTTGGTCAGATTTAGTTCCCTCGAATAAACAAAAATTAGTTATAGATGGCATTAATATAGGACTGACTTCAATTGATTGTTCTTTTCCTTGTCGTTGGAAATATGAAAATACTTTAAAGGAAGAAAATAATATTATTAATGGTGTTGCTGGAATTTTTACTATACAAGATAAGAATTTAATACAAGACATTCCACAAGATGGGCCATTTACTGATTATTTGGTAAATACTAATAAACAAGTAAATAAATTTTATATTAACGATATTATAGACATAGGAACCGAAGAACAGTTTAGAAAAAATCATACAAATAATAGATTTTTTAATGAAGTTATTATTCAAGAAAACACAGTAACTAAACGAGCAAAAATAAAAGAATACGAAAAATTAATAAAAGACGAACTTAATTGGTATGATCATGTTGCTGATTTGGGCTTTGACAGAATTCCAAAAATATATTCTAGAGAACCATTTATTATGTCTAAAATAGATGGAGTAAATCCGTTTTTACGCGAACCATCAGAATCGTTTTTAAAAGATGTTTTAGAAACACTTAAATCGCTTCATTGTTTACAAACTACAAATGCGGATATATCTGAAATGACTTTGGTTTATAAAGATAAGACTTTTGAAAGAATAAATTCAGTTCAAGAATTAATTCCTTTTATAAAAGATAAAACAATTAATATAAATTCTAAACCATATAAAAATCCATTCCACGAAGACCATAAAGAAGAATTTTTAAATAAAATTTTAAATGTATGTAATGTTGATATATTTACATTGATACATGGAGATCCTACATTTTCTAATATGATTTCTTCAAATAATAAAGCATATTTAATAGATCCTCGTGGTTATTTTGGTAAAAATAAACTGGTTGGTGATCCCAGGTATGATTACGCAAAATTATATTATTCATTCTATGGAAATTATGATAATATAAATTCAAAAAATTATTTTATTGATATTAAAAATGATTGTGTCATTTTTAATATTAAAGATCACGGATGGTCCGAGTTAGAAGATGTATTTTTTAATAATATACCATACACAAAAGAAGAAATTAAATTGATACATGTTCTTATATGGTTTTCTTTGTGTGGTTACGTGATTGAAGATTATAGTTCTATATTATTAGCTTTTTATAATGGTGTTAAATTATATAATGAATTATCCTAAATTAAAAAAAACTTGGATTTTTGATTTGGATGGAACCTTAGTAGTTCATGCTGGTTATTTGACCGGAGAAGAAATTTTATTACCCGGAATAAAAAAATTATTTGAAGAAATACCTAAAGAAGATATGATAATTATAGTTACTGGAAGACCAGAAACAGACAAAGATATTACAATACAAAATTTAAAAAAGTTAAATATAAGATATGATCATCTAATATTCAATGCCGGAACCGGAGCACGAATATTAATAAATGATACAAAGCCATCAGGTTATAAAACAGCACATTCTTTATCTGTAGAGCGTAATTTGGGTATACATATTAATGAATTGCTTTTTTTCATGGAGATTTAAATAATGCCTAAATTATGTCTGTCAATGATTGTAAAGAATGAAACTCACATTATTAAAGAGTGTTTTGATACCGTCTATAAGAATATAGATTATTGGGTCATTGTGGATACAGGTTCCACAGACGGCACTCAAGAGCTAATTAAACAGTACTTTGCAGAAAAAGGCATTCCAGGCGAACTACACGAACGCCCATGGGTTGGGTTTGGTCATAACCGATCAGAAGCTCTGGCTCTTTGTGATGGTAAAGCTGATTGGGCTTGGATGATTGACGCAGACGATTACGTTGATGGTGCTTTATCATTTCCAACACAAATAGTAGAAGAAGTTGATGGATTTGCGCTAAAGTTCCGAAGACAAGACTTTGCTTGGTGGAGAACTCAAATCTTCCGTACAGGAAGAGGATGGAAATACTTTGGTGTACTTCACGAATACCCTTCACTAGAAGGCAAACAACCAAACATCGCAAAACTGGAAGGCAATTACGCAATAGTTGCTCGCACCATGGGTGCCCGTAATCTTAAT
>Ga0049080_10000268_pt1 | contig 17328 bp, 9 predicted proteins | sample GreLakmeER15MSRF_FD_66716 | JGI IMG/M metagenome (GOLD analysis project Ga0049080, IMG submission 66716) | Freshwater lentic microbial communities from great Laurentian Lakes, MI, USA - Great Lakes metaG ER15MSRF | ecosystem: Environmental > Aquatic > Freshwater > Lake | place: Great Lakes... | reverse complement strand
ATTGAATATATTGATTGTTTGTAAGTGATTTTAAAATAAGATTAGAAGATACATAATTATTTAAATAACCATTCCATTCGTGTAAATATAATCCCTGATAATATGGGATTTGTGATAAAGGATTAATATTAAAACCTATATTCGATTGACTATTTAATGTAAAATTAAATGACATTAATTCATTTATATTTGAGTTATTTTTAAAAATATTAGATTGTATACGATAATATACTTTATTATTATATAATTCATTACATGTAAAATTTGTTGCATAGTTACATGTATTAACATTTTTCTCAACATAAAAATCTATATTACATGTTGCATAAAGATTTACAATACCTTTACTTATACTTAATACAGATGGTGATAATAAATTATAATCATTCAATATTTGATTACTGGTCTGTTTATATATATATTCATCATTTAATTTTAATACTCTTGGTTTTTCTTGAATAGTTATATTATATTTGATACTATTACTATTTAAATCCAATACACTATCATCATTGTATATTCCACCATATGATTTTAAAGAACCTACTAATATAGTTAAACTATCGGCTATCAAATTTTCACCATAGTGATGATAGAAAGCTGTATTATCAATAATATTATTATATGTAAAATATGGGTCTGCTAAATATGTTTCTTTTACACTATCATATTTTAACACCGTTCCATTTGAAGCATTTCCAGCTATATAAAAATGTAAATCACGTGAATTACTTGATACAATTACATCATTCAATAATAAATCTTTAAAATTTAAATAGTCCCCAGAATCAACAACTTTATTAATTGTAGCTACTTTAAAATATGGTTTTTCTGTAAAAGCTTTATTCTCTATAATATAATCTGTAGGATATCCTGCTATACTTAGATTTCCCCCATCATATACCCAATCATAATTATCTTGAATAAGTCCTAATGATTTTGGTAATCTGGTAGTTGAAAATATATAAGTATTATTTATAGTTCTAGGATTATTTATATCTTCGTCAGTTAATATTGAAGAAAATTGAGACCAATAATTTTTTAATGATATTCTGTATGTTGGTGATATATCCCCTTTATAGTTAAAATAAAACTCATAACTATCATTTGATAAATCAAGTGGTATATAAGGTATATAATGTAAATGATGTGTTTTAAAATCATTATATTTTATTCGGGTAATAACATTACTATTAGAGTCTAATGCTAAATTAGAAGAATATAAATATCCATTTGTAGGATTTTTAGAGAGATATATATATAAATCATTTGAATTTAAATACTTATTTGAACTATATGTATTTTCAATATAATTCCATATAGAACCCTTCAAATCATTTTTATATGTTTTCTGAATATTTACAAGAATATTAGATGTAGATTGTTGTAAAGAAGTTACTGGATATATTGTACTCTTATAATTACTTATTTTTAGTATTCCTCTTGAAAATTCTTTATTAACTTCATTATCGATTAAAGCATAATTAATATTAAATAGCCCTGATGTATTTGATGTATTTAAATATATCTTATTTTCATTAATATCTTTTTGACTGAATGTAGTAATATTAATATCATTACTATAAGATAAAATTTTATATATAATGTTACTTGAGTTTTTATTTTGATAATTAGTATATTGATGATTAGATGTAATATAGTTAGGTCTATCACTTAATCCACTATTAATATAAATAGTTTGTATTATACGTTCATCTATTTTTACCTGTTTTTTTAATAGAGTTCTTGCTTTATTGGGTTGAACTGTTTTTTCTATGTAAAATGTTTCAATATATTCAGCTTTATTTCTAAATAATGGTATAAAATAATACCGTTGTACTGTATCTGTAAAATCTAATGTATTTTTTATTTCATACGTATCTTTATTTATGATAATGCTATTTGATAATGATTGTACGGCAATAATTGTATCATTTTGATATCTAAAATTAAAATTATTGCCAGACACAATATCATTGCCATCTAATTCTTGTGACTTAAAATTACTTGTATTAAATATAAATGATTGATCTAATGAAGGACTTAAAGATACGTTATTATAGTAGTTAATATTTATATTTTTATTATCTATACAATATATTTTATGCTTTTCATAAACAGTTGTACTTGATAAATTACTTGATAGCCAGTAATAGATTTCACCTGAGTCGATATTACTTTGATTCCATATAGTTGTTATACCAACACCCCTATATATAAAATTATCATATGGATTTATAATAGTAATTTTATAAGTCCCATTCTTTTGATATAGACTTGTTGACTTTAATTGAATAGTTGGAATATAATTACTTGTATTATAAATAAATTTAAAATTACTAGTTGCTATATTATATATTGGATTTGAAGTTGTTTGAATATAACTATAGTTTGAACTTTGTGGGTAATGTTGTGTTATAAATATATTAGAACGAAATAAATATTGATTATCTTCTATACTAAAATAATTTTTATAATTATAATTTTCATTACACGAAAGTACTGTTATATTACACGCTAATTTATAATATGATGTCTGTTTTATCTGTTTTATATATCTCCAATATATATTTTCGCTGCCACTATTTAATACTTCATATTCGTAATAAGGTGTACTTGCACCATAGAAATAATATTGATTATAACTAACTCCATTGCTAGTTAATGTTTGTAAATTAAATGAGCCTGTATTCGGTATTACACTTGGTAATTCGCCAGTATATTGGTAATAATATATATTACATGTTACTCCATTCCATGGAATATTTAATGGCAATCTACTAATGTCTGTACTATTTAAATTAGTATAAGAAACATATGTATATGTATCATCAGTATATATATTACTTCTATATATATATCCGACGTTACAATTATATGTACTAATATTACATGTATATGATTTAGCACTACTTTGTTTTGATGGAATAGAACCTCCTGATACAGATATATTAAATACTTCATCATATAATGTTGATAATATAACTTGGTTTACATTTGAAGATAATAGCGTATAAATATTATCAGTTCCTAATATATCTATAGGTGTTTCGTGTAATTTATATAAATCTAATCCATAGTAATCTGTATTATTTCTTATAAAATCTATATTTAAAATTTTATAATATGGTCTTGATGCCTGTGTATATTGAATTAATAATTGTGTACTATCATTATTATAAGGATGATATGGTTGATATGTTATACTATTTAAATTAGTAATACCATCTGGTATTGTTAATATACCAGATATTGGATAATTTCTTACATATATGTTTTCAATATTTATATTTGGTAATCTTACAGGTACTAATACATTACTGGTAGGTAAATATAATTCTATATTTGATAATGGTGAATCCAATATATAATTACTATTATTATAATACAAAAAATGTAATGGATAGTATGTATTTGCAATAGTTACTTTTACTTGAGCGTTAATTGAAATATTACTATCAGTTGGTAATAAATAAACAGTTTGGTTAATTAAATCTTGATATGTAAGTGTAATCGGATTATCATTATATGTATAATTCATTAGTTGAGTATATAATGATATATTTGCTGGTAGTTCAATATTTATAGAATCTGCAGGTGAATAAAGAGGTTTACGTAAAATATGAGCTCTATCTAAATAAAATGGTTTTATTGGATGTAGATAAAGCGAATTACTATTAAAGTATTCCACATTCGACATATATATATTAAATGTCTTTGGTGAATTAATCGAAATTATATTATTTAGTTCTCTCCCTGTAGCTACATTAAAAGAATCATTACTTGCAAAAATTGATTCTGGGTATAATTGATAACTAAATGTAAAATTAGAACCAAATAAGTTTGTATTATTTTTTCCATATTTAGGCTGTTTTATTACAATATTACTAGTATTTGTATAATAATTTATATAATTACTAGTTAAATATGTACTTGTTTTATCATAAATCCATTGAGTTTGAGACCATATAATATTTGATGTATTTTTGATTAAATTAAAACTGTTTCTAATAAATAAATTTGATTGATAGTTTGATTTTAATTTATAAGCATCATAACTTTTTGGAAAATATATTTTATAAATAAACTCATTTTGCGGTGTCAAATCATCCATTCTTATTAGATTAAGTCCTAATATTCCTAATTTTGAACTATATAATTCTGGATTAAGATTATATAATTCAATCGGGAAAACGCTATTTAAATTAAAATTATTTTTAAATAATTGCTGTTCTTCAGATATTCCAGTTATTCCTGTAGTAAATGTTATTAAATCTAGATTTTTAGTTTTTATATTTGCTTCATCATTAATATATAAAAAGAAATCAGGTATTGATAAAAATCCTTTATCTGTCAATGGATAAACAAGCCCTTGGTATAAAATATGATAGTAAAATATATTTGTTAAATTAGAATCTAATGTACTTATTGTTCCAATACGACGATTTGCCCCCGAGTTATAAATATTTATACTATTTTTTGAAAAAATAGCCGATGTATTAGAATTAATTCCATTAAATATTGTATCTGAATAAAACTCTTGTAAATCATAATCATCATAAGTTTTAGACTGATTAATTGGAAAACGCCAATCTAAACGGTCGTTTAAAACATATACACTTGTAATATCAATATCATTTCCAATAGAAATCGCATTATCTGAATCAGATATAATACCTCTTCCAATTAAAACTGATGCTAAACCAGAACTATCTAAATTTTGACCTATACTAATTGCATTATGATAAGTTTTTACATTTTTCGTTCCAATTGCTATACCAAATGAATTTGTTTTATCATGTGTATCAACGTTATACCCAATAAATACATTACAATTTCCAGATTCAAAATAAGTTCCAATATTATATCCTACTACAACACTCCCATTTGTATTATATTTTAATAGTGTTTTTGCTCCTAAAATAACATTCTCATTTCCTGATAAATTTGAAGCCACATTTAATCCAATTAAAACATTATTATTACCAGTAACTTCATAACCTGCTCTAAACCCAATTAAACAATTACCATCACCGAATGAGTTTGAGTATCCAGCATAAGCTCCAAAATAGGTATTCTCATTACCTCTAAACAATGCTCTTCCTGAACGATAACCTGCCATAGTGTTAAAATTTCCACTACGATTATCTTGACCCGCTTCCGCACCAATAATTGTATTATAATCTGCATTAAGTGTACGTTCTGCAGCACGATAGCCAACAGCTACACTAAAGTTTCCTGAATAATTTTCCCTCATAGCATAAGAGCCAACAGCAACACATTGAGAACCATCTTTATTTAGTTCGCCTGCTCGAAAACCAATAAATGTGTTTTCATCTCCACGTCTATTCTCTTTTCCTGCATAGGCACCAACATAGGTACAGTAATTTCCTCTCTCATTTAAACTACCTGCTTGAAATCCTACAAATACACCAAAACTACCCGCCTTATTTTCTTTTCCTGATTCAAATCCCACAAAGGCATTTCCAGATCCAGAACTTATCTTTCCTGCCCCTTCACCAATACGAACTGTTAATAAAGAACGTGTTGAAATATCTGCAAAAAATTCATATTGACCTTCACCGCCATTACGAATATTGTAGGCAGATGATTGTAAATTTAACATAAGAATCCTCTATCTTTATGCAAGGAAAGAAGAAACATAAAACAGATTCAAGCAACTAAATATTCATCTAATTTTTTTTCAATCTCATCTAAAATATCTGTATAATACTTTACATGAAAATCCTCTTGCTTATTATCAACACCTTCATTTTTTTCACATTGAGATAGTATATATACTATTCGTGGTGTAATATTTTTTGAAATTTCCATACAAGGTATATATTTTATTAAAAGTTTATATATATTTTCATCGTTTAAAAATATATCTAATATCTTTTCTAATTGATTATTTTTAATATATTTTTTTAAAAGAATTACTAGAGATGCTTCATGAAACGCCCATAAGTTATCTAAATCATTTATATGTAATGCTTTTTTTATATGAGATGTATGTAATATAATACGCTCTATACTGTATTTCTCAGCACACCAATATGTAAATAAATAATAACCATCTTTAAATTCACTATTATTCATCTTATTCCATTGAAATCCATTTGTATAATTGTAAATCTCTTTAATAAATGATGACCCTTCTGAAATAAATATTACCTGTTGTAAATAGATTGGTATAAATGATAATAACCATCTTTGAAACTGTTCTTGTTTATATTTTAAAGGTGTATAAATACTCATAAATCCACGTATAAGTTTTAAAGGAATCATTAAATATTAATTAAAAAACCTCTTTATATACATTTATAGAATATATTATTATTATAAAGTATGGATGAATTTGATTTAAAAAAATTTATTACAAATCCTAAAAAATATTTAGATTCGATTTCATTAGATACATTGGTACCGTTTTTAGAAAAAGCTAATTATATGTATCGTAATACAACACAAACATTAATAAGTGATGAATTATACGATTATGCACTTGTCTATCTCGAACAAAAAGACCCCAATCATCCATTCCTTAGTATAATTGGTGCACCTGTTGACCGTAAAAAAAAATTACCTACATGGATGGGGTCTCAAGATAAGATACGAGATGACCCTAAAGCTTTATCTAATTGGCAAAAAAAATATAAGCCACCATATATAGTAACTGATAAATTAGATGGTATTTCTGGATTAGTCGTATATGATACAAAAAAGAAATTTAGTATATATACACGTGGTGATGGTGAATACGGACAATTAATAAATGGGATTTTACCATATATTAAAAATGAATCTTGGAATTTTACAAAACCTACTATTGTCAGAGGTGAATTTATTATGTCAAAGGATAATTGGGCTAAAAACAAAAATATTGGAGCCAATGCCAGAAATGTAGTTGCTGGACTTTTAAACTCTAAAAAGGTTAATCCCGATGTAGCTAAATTAGTTGATTTTATAGCATATGAATTAGTTGAACCACAAATGCCATATATTAATGCTTTAGAATATTTAAAAAATATAGGATTAAATGTTGTTAATTATCAAATAATAGATAATTCTCAATTAAATTTAGAATATCTATCTGAACGATTAATTCAACGTCGAACTGATAGTCTATATGAAATTGATGGAATTGTTATTAGAGATAACTTAGTTTATCCTAATATTCCTGGTAAAAATCCTAAATACAGTTTTGCATTTAAAACCATTTTAACACATGCTCAAGCTGAAGTACTTGTTACACATGTTGAATGGAATATTAGTAAAGACGGTTTTTTAAAACCCATCGTTCATTTTAACCAAGTTCATATTAGTGGAGTAAAAATTCAAAAAGCTTCTGGATATAATGCTTCTTATATCTTCTCTAATAATATTGGACCTGGATCAAAAATTGTTATTATTCGCTCAGGAGATGTTATACCTAAAATAATTCAAATTATATCTCCTTCTGCTAATGGTAATCCAGATATGCCAGATATCCCATTTATATGGAATGATACTGGTGTTGATATTATGATAAAACAAGCTATCGAAAATGATGATATTAAATTACGTCAACTAGAAAATTTTGTAAATAGTTTAAATATTATGTTTATTGGTGAGGGTGTTGTAAAAAAACTATTTGAAAGTGGTATTAAAACTATTTCTCAATTTGTTGCTCTTAAAAAAGACGATTTTCTATTACTAGAAGGGGTACAAGAAAAAGGTGCTGAAAAAATGTCAAAATCTTTACAAGAACGAATGCAAAATGTTACTTGTGAAGAACTTATGGTTGCAAGTAATTTATTCGGACGTGGTTTTGGTAAAGAGAAGATTAAAATTATTGTTTCTGCTAATCCAGATATTTTAAATGAGAAATTATTAACAGAATTAAATTCAGTAAAGGGTATTGGTGAAAAAACAATGTCTACATTTTTAGAAAAATTACCATATTTCTATGAATTTTTAAAAGAGATTGGATTTAAATGTAAAGTATCTAGTAAACCAGAATCTTATGAATCTATAAAAGATTTAATTTTTAAAGATAAAATAATTATATTTACAGGATTCAGAAATAAAGATTGGGAAAAACTAATAGAATCATTGGGTGGTAAAATTGGTACAGCCGTTTCTAAATCAACCTTTTTAGTTGTAGCTACAAATATAGAAGATACTTCTGCAAAAATATTAAAAGCTAAACAATTAAATATTTTAATATCTAAAGATGCTTTTGTTAAAAAATATAAAACCTATGGGTTTTGATATAAAGCTATTTAATTTCATTTTTATTACAGATAATGAATCACAACTATCAAATCTATTTATCACAGAACGATCCTTTATATAATCAACCTCTTAAAATTATAAAAGAGTTAAAGCCTCATCAGAAAAGTGCCTTATTTAAATCTATAAATATGGAACAAAATCAATATATTCAATATTATGTACCAGACCCTGAAAATTATATACATTTTATAGATAATACCCCAACATTTAAAGGTTCTTTTCAAGTATCTGCTAATGTTGGTATTATTGGAGATATCGTTGGATATGGAAAAACATTAATTGGTTTATCTATTATTGCTGAAGCTTCATTAAATAGTATTTTTATTAATCAAAACCAAATACATAGCTATGGTATTTCACGATATTCAGGTAATCTAACAATTACTAAAAATCGTACCTTTTCAGTACCATTAAATACATTGATAAATACAACATTAGTAATTGTTCCTAGAGGACCTGTATATATGCAGTGGAAAAATACAATTGAGATAGATACAACCTTAAAATATCTATCAATTGATTCTCTTCATACTATTAAAAAGGTATTACCAAAAAATAAAGAAGCATTACAAATTTTTTTAGAATCATTTGATTTAATATTAATAAAAAATACTACGCTTAAAGTATGGTTTGATTATTTAACAGAAATTGAAATATTTATACCTGGTTTTAGTCGAATCTTAATTGATGAAGCACATGATATTATTTATAAGATTCCTAAAATGGATTTTAAATATTTATGGTTAATTACAAGTAGCTACATTGATTTAATAAATTATAGTTATTCTAAAAGTATTTCAACTCATGTAGATTTATTATTAAATAAAGAACGTATTCACTATCTTCTTGTTAAAAGTAAAAAGTCTTTTATCACACAGTCTTTTAATATTCCAGAACCCATAGAATTATATTATCTATGCCAAATGAATAAAAATATTAGTATGCTTGCTATGATTGTTAGCCCATCTATACGTGATAAAATTAACGTAAATGATATTGCAGGTGCTATTCATGAACTTGGAGGAACTCAAGAAACAGAACAATCTCTTATCGAATCTGTTAAAAAAGATTTTATAAAAGATATTCAAAATAAAGAAAAAGAGATAGCCTATATTGAATCATTAGATATTGATACAGAGCAAAAAGAATCACGATTACGAAACTCACGTAATGAATTAAATAGATTTAAAACTCGTTTAGATAGCTTATCTGAACGATTAAATGATTTAACTACAAAAACATGCCCTATTTGCTTTGATACATTAGATAACCCTCTTTATTTAAATTGTACTCATACTTTATGTGGTAAATGTTTATTTCAAATGGCTTATAATGGAGTTCAAACACGAAATAAAATATTACTATGTCCTGAATGTCGTACACCAATCAATAGTAGTCAAATTAGAGCAGTTGTAAATCAGTTACCAATACAAAATGAGAATATTCCAATATTATTAAAAAAAGAAGAACAGTTAATTCAAATTATATTAAAAAAACCGATGGGTAAATTTTTATTATTTTCTCGTTTGGATTCACAATTTTATAATTTATGTAAATTACTTACACAGAATGAGATTTCCCATAGTGAAATTAAAGGTTCTACACAACACATGATGAATATTCTTCATGATTTTAACAATGGAAAAATTAAAGTTATATTATTAAATACATATCATGCTGGTTGTGGAATAGATATTAGTTGTGCTACAGATGTTATAATATATCATCAAATGCCCGCTGAGAAATATCAAGCTATTGGTAGAGCACAACGCGTTGGAAGAACAGATACATTAACAATCCATAATTTATGTTATCCACAAGAATTACAAGAAAATTAATATCTTTTATTTTTAGATGTCTAAGTCCGCTGCCGATTGTATTAGAGAAGTTGAAAATTGGTCTAATTATGAAAATACTCATAAATTAGACCATATTGCATATGAACCAAAAGTTGTAAAAAATATACTATCTATTGTTTCTCCTAAAATTGAAACAATTTTACAAAAGATAAAAGAATTAGACGAAGCTGATTTAAAAAAAGACGGCCATCTATACAAACACCTCATTTTTTCCGATTTAAAATCGAATGGAGGTGCTAAAAGTATTGCTTCCGCTTTTATTGCAAATCAATATCATCTTATATATAATTCAAAGTTATCAATAGATGAACCGATTCAAAATAACAACTATAATTTTGCATTATTAACATCTTCTAAATTATATCAAAAGGATATTGGTATTCGTTTTAGAAGAAAAATTTTACAACTATTCAATGAAAGACCAACTAATGTTTTCGGACAAAATATTCGTTTTTTAATTCTAGATGCTGGATTTAAAGAAGGTATCGATGTTTTTGATATTCGTTATATTCATATTTTAGAAACACCTATCACTACAGCAGACAAAAAACAGATTATTGGTCGCGGTACACGTTTTTGCGGACAAAAAGGACTTAATTTTGATAAAGAAAAAGGCTGGCCTTTATATGTATATCAATATAAAACAATAATACCTGAAGCTTTACAATCAATATATAAAACTTCATCTCTATATGAATTATTTTTACAAAAAAGTCATATAGATATATCCCTTCAATCGTTTAGCCAAGAATTAGAAAGAAGAGCAATACAATCTTCAGTAGATTTACAACAAAATGCTCCAATTCATTTATTAAACGCCGATTTTAAAGAGATTTATGATGAAGCAGATAAAAGTTTTCCAAAACCAATGGATACGGATGAGATTGACAAAGATATTATTATTAAATATGGTATGAAAATAGAGAAAAAAGGACCTATTAACTGTAAAAATGGTTGTAAAGGAAAAGCATTAGCAATTCCAGTTGCATTTTTACTTATTGTATGGTATTTAAAACCAGTATTTTCATCAATCCCTGATAAAAAACCTAAAGCATTTTTATGTAAGCAAATTGTTGAAAACAAAGATTACTGTAGTCGTTTAAATAAAGCATGGCATAATCCAGATATCTATATATTTAAAAATCAACGAAAGATATATGATAAAATTAAAAGTTTTCCATATGGAAATGTATACGTTCAACAAAAGAAAATAATAACTGATTATGTTAAAATAATAGTGGATTCATTTGAAGTACCACCAGAGCCACCTACTAAATATTTATATTATGGCAATTTACAAAAATTTATTGAAAAACGTTATAAGCATCAAACATGGGAAAAACCAACAATTGAAAATTTATGTATTACTAAAGAGCCTAAAAATAATACAGACGCCCCACTTTTGGAGTTTACTCCTTCTCAAGATTTTGTCCGTCACTATTTTCAACCAGCTTCTGTATATAAAGGCTTATTATTATGGCATAGTGTTGGCACAGGTAAAACATGTACTGGTATTGCTGCTGCAACTACTAGTTTTGAAAAAGAAGGATATTCAATTCTATGGGTTACTCGTCATACGTTAAAGGGTGATATTTGGAAAAACATGTTCGAACAAATATGTTCTGTTACTCTTCGCGAAAATTTACCAAAAAATTTTTCAGCAGAAGAAGCTATTAAAAAACCATTTGATTATATTTCAAGTAAATGGATTACACCAATTACTTATAAACAGTTTTCAAATCTATTAATGAAACGTAATCAATTTTATGAAGAGATGGTTAAAAGAAATGGTGCAGTTGACCCATTACGTAAAACACTCATAATTATTGATGAAGCACATAAATTACTTTCTTCTGATTTGCCTTCTCAAGAACGTCCAAATTTTTCAGTTTTACAACAATATATTAAAGACTCTTATGTTAAATCTGGGAAAGATTCAGTCCGCTTACTATTAATGACAGCAACACCTTATACATCAAATCCTATGCATATGATACAATTAATTAATTTATTAAAAGAATATGAACCAATACCAGAAGACTTTAAAACATTTAAATCTAAATACTTAACAGAAAATGGTAAATTTAAAGACCCTTATGAATTTGTAGAACAACTATCTGGGTATATTAGTTATTTAAATAGAGAAAAAGATATACGACAATTTGCATCTCCAATTTTAGAAACAATTGAAGTACCAATGAGTTTATCAAATATTAACGAAAATAAGAAAAAATTACAAGACTATACAATTGAATATGAAGATGCAGTATATAGAGTTCATAAAAATAAAGAGGCTATTAAAGATGCTAAGGAGAAAATTAAATTAGAAAAAAAACTATTAAATGAAAAATGTAAAACAATTAAGAATAGAGAAGAGAAGGCTAAATGTAAAAAAGAGATTCTTGAAAATGTAGCTACATTTGAAAAACAGATTTTCGAAGAGGCTAATCTAAATATTAAAACTTATGAAGAAAAAATGAAAAACATTAAACCAGAAATTTTAAAGATAAACTATGAAATAAAAGACTATAAACATAATGATTTAAGTCAAGAACGTTTACTAAATGAAAAGTGTTTTAAACAGAAATAAGCTTAAACATATAAGGTAATGGAAGATAAAAAAGACTTCTTATTTCGATTTATACCATTAGATAAACGAAAAAGTTTAAAATTAGATGATGAAGCGCTGTATAGCGTAACAGACCAATATACAGCTGACCGAATTTCAAGAGATATACTTAGGGTAATTCCTACATTACAAACTATTACTGATGCTACAGCTTGTGTTGGAGGAAATACATATTCATTTAGTAAATACTTTAAAAATGTTAACGCAATTGAGGTAGATAAGATACGTTATCAATATTTATTTGATAATATGAATATTCTAGACGTTTCAAATGTTGAATGTTATCAAGGAGATTTAATGTTAATATGTCATCGTATTCATAATGAATTAATTTTTATTGACCCGCCCTGGGGTGGTCCTGATTATAAAAATAAAAATAGTATTAATTTATATTTATCAGAAGTAGAGCTATCGGAAGTATGCGAACATATAAAAAATAGTACGAAATATATTGCTTTAAAAGTTCCTGTAAATTTTAATGAAAAAGATTTTATTAGTAAAACCCCTTATATGAAATTAATTTATAAAAATCCAGATTTGCGCAAGATGCATCTATTGATATTTCAAGTAGATGAATAATATGAGGTTTGTGAATCATAAGAACAACTAATACCCTCTATAATTTTTAATATATCAATTGGTTCTAAATGTTCTTTTTCTATTAATGCATTTGCAATGGCATCTAAATAAAATATATTCTCCTCAATTAGATTTTTTGCATTTTCATATGATTTTTCAATAATAAATTTTACTTCACTTGCAATATCATCTGCAATTGCATCACCAACCCGATTATCACTTACATTTAAGGGTCCTATTGTTTCATTAAAACCGTATTCGGTTACCATTTCTATTGCAAGTTCAGTTGCTTCTCGAAAATCTTGAGATGCTCCTGTAGTAATTTTCATAGTTCCAAATTTAATCTCTTCTGCAATACGCCCTGAAAGCATAACCATTAATTGATTTTCAAGATATTCACGTGTATATAAGCCTTGGTCTACTCTTTCTTCAGAAGGTTCAAAATAAGTTACACCTCCTGTATTTCCACGGGGTACAATTGATATTTTACGTATATTATCATAATCTCCTAATAGAATTCCCATTAATGCATGACCTGCTTCGTGATATGCTATTAATCTTTGTTTACTCTCTGATACTATACGTGTTTTACTTTCAGGACCTAATACTAATTTATCAAATACCTTACTTATATCACCATTAGTTATAAAACTCTTTTCATTAATTGCTGCATAAATAGCAGCTTCATTACATAGATTCTCTAAATCAGCCCCTGAAAATCCAATGGTTATTTTTGCAACACGTTCTAAATCAATCTCTGGTTCTGTACGTTTATTCTTTAAGTGTACTTTTAAAATCTCTTTTCTACCGATGTAATCTGGTAATTCTACAAGTACTTGTCTGTCAAATCTACCTGGGCGAATAAGAGCATCATCTAATAATTCAGGACGATTTGTAGCAGCAATTACAATTACTCCATCATTATTATTAAATCCATCCATTTCCGTAAGTAATTGATTAATACTTTGTTCCCTTTCATCATTAGAATTACCCATTGGATTAGATGAACGTTTTTTTCCAATTGCATCAATTTCATCTATAAAAATAATACATGGGGCTTTTTCTTTAGCTTTTTTGAATAAATCACGAATACGCGACGCTCCTAATCCAACAAATAGTTCTACAAATTCAGAAGCAGAACATGAAAAAAACGGCACATCTGCTTCACCTGCAACTGCTTTTGCTAGAAGTGTTTTACCTGTACCAGGAGGACCAACTAATAATATACCCTTTGGTATACGAGCTCCTATTTCAACAAATTTATCTCCATTTTTTAAAAATTGCACTATCTCTTTTAAATCATCTTTAGCATTGTCAATTCCAGCTACATCTTTAAAACTCGTTGTAATTTCGGTTTCTTCGTCAAATAATTTGCCTACACTCTGAGACATACCAAATGGTCCTTTACCAGCTGTATTCCCCCCATTCATTAAAAAAAATCCTACACGTAAAATTATTGCAAACCCTAATAACTGCATAAGAATTTCAAAAATAGCCGTTATTGTATTTTGTGCGGTTAAATCTTCATGAATATATTTTACTTCAATATGATGTTCAATTAAATCATCTATTAAATGGTCTGATGGTATCAGCTGTACAAGACCCTCTAATCCATTTTTTAATTGAAATTCACCACGTAAATCTTTTGAAAAAATATCTATTTTATCTACTGCATCATGCTTTACTTCATCTAAAAAATCAGTATACGTCCATTCTATTTTATTTTTTGTTTCAATATTCGGTGCATTTAACATTGGAAAAGATATTCGTCCAGGTGCTAAAAAATACTTTACTATCATTGGAGGATGATGTACTTGTATTGTTGATGGTTTCGGTACTGGAGCATGACTGTATATTTTAGTAGAAAGCCTCATTAGCTACTTTATATAATAAAAAAACTTCTTTTTAAGCGAATTAAAGAATATAATATAAAAATATAAAAATGCGGATTACAATTATTGGTCCTGGTATTATGCCTATTCCTCCAAGAGGTTGGGGGGCTGTAGAATCTTTAATTTGGGATTATAAGATTTTTTTAGAGATGAATCCTAATATTAAAGTAACTATTATAAATACACCAAATCCACATGATATGATACAACTAACAAATGCTTCGACTCCAGACGTTATTCATATACAATATGATAATTTATGGACTTTATGGAATTCTTTTGAATGTAAAAATATAATGCTTACAAGTCATTATGGTTATTTAGACCAGTTAGAAAAAAGACAAAATGATGGATATATATCTATTTTTAAAGGATTTATAGAATGTAATGCTAAAATTATTGCTTTATCTCCTAGTATTGAAAATATGTATTTAAAATATGGTTGTCATCCTAATCGGGTATGTGTTGTTCCAAATGGTGCAAATGAAAATATATTTCGTTTTACAGAAAACCCGATTTTTACAGATAAAAGTATCTATTTAGCAAAAATAGATTATCGTAAACGTCAAGTAGTATATCAAGATATTGAGTTTATTGACTTTGTTGGGAATAATGCAGATGGTAATTTTAATACAAAACGTTCAAATTATAAAGGTGAATGGAATAAGGATTATTTATATAGTAATCTTACTGATTATGTTAACTTAGTATTACTCAGTGATGGTGAAGCTCATCCACTTGTATGTTGTGAAGCTTTAATTTGTGGTCTTGGATTAGTAGTTTCTGAGTTTGCTGCAGCAAATTTAGATACATCACTACCATGGATTGATGTTATTCCTACTGAAAAACTAAATGATATCAATTATATAAAAGATATTATTCGTGAAAATCAAATTAAAAGTCTTGTTTATCGTAAACAAATTCGTGAATATGGATTAAAAAACTTCAGTTGGACGATTGCAATCGAAAATTATTTAAAAGCAATCGAAAATTTTTTTGGTTTAACAGTATAGAACAATATGGCTAAATCTACAAAACCTGGATTAGGTGAAATCGCTTATACTTCTTTTGGTGTTGGTTTAGGATTTATGGCAAGTATCGTAGTTTATACATTTTTAGGTATGCTTCTTTTTGTTCCTGGATTTATTTTATTAAAAAAGGAACAAAGAAAATCAAAAGAACTACAGTCTGATAGTATAAAAATAGTTGCTTATGTTTTAATGGGAATGGGTATGATTATAGGTCTTGGCCTTGGCGCCGGAGTTTTCTTTAATGAATTAGGTGGAGAGTTTTAAGTTTTTACATTTTTTTTATTTTATAGTTAAACAAAAATATAAAATTGATTTGTCAATAACCATTATATTACAAGAGCGACAGAATGAAGATTATCCACGTCAACGCCGTACCTAATTATATGTTTATGTCCTTCAGCAAAGGTGACTTGGTTTGGGTCAGTCATCAACAGATGCCATTTAATTCAGAAAACAAAAAAAACAATGGATGGAACATTCTATGCGAGCTTGGCATTGTCGATGAGGTCTTCCTAAACGAACAAGGTCAAATTTGGGGTCTCAGTATTTTCAATAATACATCTGCAACACAGTCGACGGGTCTATATATCGATGATGTTATTGAAAATTACACAAAAAAAACTCGCGATCTTAAACAAATCAACAGTGCAAATCTTATAAAAAAACATTACCATCGTCATTTTACTATCCGTAAAATTATGGCAAACAGAATAAAGAAGGCATATATTCAACATTATTGGAATCCAACTAATCCCAATATGCATCAACGTCTTCTTCGTGACTTTACAGAGCTACAGCAATAAAAAATATCAATAAATGCTAAAAATAATTTTAGCATTTATTGATAACAGTTAGTAAATCTTGAATACGATTAATATATGTATGATTCTCTTTGACCCAAATCATTTGTTGTTTTATATATTCTTTATCATTACAATGTGCTAAATAAACTTCTACCATTTTAGATTCATCAGATTCAAGTATAACATTATTTTCAAATAATTCTTTTAATCTAGGACAATTTGTCATTCCTAATTTTCCATAACTAATATTTTTAA
>Ga0049080_10000266_pt1 | contig 17396 bp, 7 predicted proteins | sample GreLakmeER15MSRF_FD_66716 | JGI IMG/M metagenome (GOLD analysis project Ga0049080, IMG submission 66716) | Freshwater lentic microbial communities from great Laurentian Lakes, MI, USA - Great Lakes metaG ER15MSRF | ecosystem: Environmental > Aquatic > Freshwater > Lake | place: Great Lakes... | reverse complement strand
TTGTCTCATGCTCACGCCACCTGAGCTTTGTATTGTTAGACACACCTATATAGCCTTGACTGAACATATCTGTATGCTCAGGGCGGTGTATCCAATATACAGAACTATTCAACCTATTCTCCTAGTTTGCTTTGTTCTACTTGCGCTTTGTACGCAGCAATAACTTCTGGTGTCCAAGCAGCATTACAGATGTCTTGTACCTTTTGCTCTTGGTTGCTAATGTCAGCATCAGGAGTTAATACCCAGCGGTGAAAGGTGCGCGATACAAACTCTCCATCTCGTTCAATGATGGTAGCCTGACGAATTTGAATGTTGCAATCTCTAACTATTTCAATTTGGTCAATTTCTGTTTTTTCTGTGAGTGCCATTTTTAATCCTTATTAAATAGAATAACTACCAGCAAGCATAATGCTTGCAGATGTATCTATTGCTATACTGGTAACACCTCCCCCACCTACTGGACCGCCTTGAGGACTAAAGGTAGTTGAGTTAGGCGAGATATAGCAAGTCAAATAATTACTGGCAGTTAGCGTCAAAAGATCAGACCAAACAGATACCGCAGCATAATTATTTGTGGTCCCAGCAGAGGCAAATGGCAAGCCACCAAAGAGGATAACGCCAGTTGCCCCAACTAAATTTGTCCATTGAATATAGATATTAAACGAAACACGATTACCAATTTTTGTGTAAAAACCACCTTGCGCCCCATAAGTTCCAGTTCCAGCAACAGTGCTTCCTAGAACCGTTGGTGTAAAAGTACCTTCCTCATAGTCATCCAGAGTATTAGCATCTGAACTAGCACTTTGTGATGCTGGGAATGTTATGCCTGAGCCTGATGCGCTTGGAGTTGCATTACCTACACCGATTGTAGTGGCAAACTTTCCCGTACCAGTAAACGTACTAGAACCCGTAGCCGCCAATGTACCAGTCACAGTAGCACCAGTAGAGGTCACAGCGACTACATTAGTTCCGTTACTATTTAGGTTTAGGATGCCAGAAGCATCGCCAGTCATTGAGATGCCACCTGCCCCACTCGTCAGCGCTGAAATTATTGATGCCATTTATATATCTCCTAGAGAATTGCCCAGCGAGAGCCGCTAGGAATAGTGACCACCACGGATGCTCCGATCGTGATTGGCCCAACAGAGAATCCATTTTTAGATGTGGTCAAGGTATACGATGATGTTACCGACTGAGCATTCTCGTAGATTGCTCCGTTAGCTTGAGCGCCACCTACCCCACCCCAGGCACCAGCAACGTATCCCTCGAATCCAGCAATGGTCGTGTTGTATCTGAGCATCCCGTTGGTTACACCAGTGACAGTACGCTCACCAGTAGTTCCAGCCGGTAATATTGCAGAGCCGGTAGCCGAATCCTTTGAGACTACAACTGTAGCATCTAGTGCTACATATCCCCAGGTCGCTCCTGAGTAAACAAGGACTCTGTTGGATACTGTGTTGAAGTACAGATCACCGGCAGTTAATGGTCCACCACTTGGGTCCAGAGTAGGATCGGATGCGAAAGCGCCAAGGTATGTATTTGTGAACGATGCAAGACTAGCCGCTGCTGATGCTGCTGATGCCGATGCGTTGCTTGCTTGTGTCGTTGCTATCCCGGCCTGGGTGGTAGCAGTGGATGCTGACGTTCCGGCATTAGTAGCCGATGTTGCTGCATTACTCGCTTGCGTGGTTGCAATGCCAGCTTGAGTAGTAGCAGTAGATGCAGAAGACGTTGCTGACGATGCCTGGGCGGTTGCTGTTGATGCGCTTGAAGTCGCGCTAGATGCCGATGCTGTGGCACTTGTCGCTGAATTTGTTGCGCTCGTTGCTTGAGTTGTAGCGGTCGTTGCTGAGTTACTTGCACTGGTTGCGCTAGTTGCGGCGGCTCCGGCAGATACAGCGGCAGCAGCGGCATTGGCTGCGGCATTTTGAATGGCCACTATGTTAGTAGCATTCGTATTGATACTGGCTATATTTGTAGCATTAGTATTCACGTTGGCGATGTTAGTACCAACAGCATTTACATTGGTAATGGCACCGGCAACCGTATTAATGTTGGCGATGTAAGTTGCATCTGTATTAACTGAAGTGATGTTATTGGCAACAATGTCAATATTCGCAGCACTATCAGCCAATCTAACAATATCAGCCACCAGGGCATCAGCATCTTCAGCAGAAGTAATTGGAAGCTTTGCAGAGCGGTCAACCTCTTCCTTTAACTGCTGGGTTTGTATGGTTAAATTGTCTAGAGAATTAGTAATAACCTCTGGATAAAATCCACCCTGGTTGGTCAGATCTGTTTCTTGCAAATAAGGGATCTGGGAAGACATGACCATGTTGTATCCAGATGCCAATGGAGCAACAAGAGTTACATTCCCACCGGGATTTGAGTTCTGGTCGAAATTCAAAGATACGGTGAAATCGGTTGTTAATACTAAGGTTGTTTCAACTGACGTAGTATTGTTTACCTTCACAACCAGCATATCTGATGGTTGGAATATTTTAAATGCGAATGCAAATGGACCAGTCGATCCACTTCCTACGAATGGCCCTGCTTTTCTGGTCTGGCTGGAGATGGTCATCGGGTACTCCTATGGGATACTCTAATAGTAAGTTAAATAAATTAGTTACGGATAATTATTGATTCGGTCTATTTACGTCCTTTCCAGATATAACTCCACGAGTCACATCCATAGCACTCCCTGACTCTACCTTGCCCTGCGCTATGTCAGCAGCGTACCCAATAGGCTTACCCATCTGCCCAAGAGGAAGACCTGTGATCATTCCAAGTGCGGTCAGCGTATCGCGGATAGCCTTCTTCCAGGAACCGTCTTCAGCAATAGCCTTGTAAAGAGTATTCGGTGCGCGAACTGTTGATTCAAGTGCGGATATTGATGCAGATGTACTTATACGGTCATCATATGGTTTGGAGTTCCATGCATTAACCCCAGCCATGATAGATGGTCCGACTATAGGTATCATCGCTATAGCTGTCCTGGCTTGCGATCCAAAGAATAAAGCCATGGCATCATTCTCATCCCACTCGTCATCATCACCATCTGCGAATCCACCGGCACCCTGTACTATGATTTCAGACAGAACCGCTGGAATCATAAATGCGAATGTGTAGATATAAAGCAACTGGCCCATGCCCTTTTTAACTCCGAATTCCTTAACAGTCTTGGTGAATTCAGTACCTAAAAGGTTCGCTTGCATATTAAAGTACGAGTAGAACATTGTGAATGCTCGAACGAATGCGTTTCCAGTTTCAAATCTAGATACATCTTCCGGAGAGAAGCTGCCCTGAGTGAGCCGAACTGCTGAATCAGCCGCCCTAACAGCATCCCTCTCATTGCCAGTTTCAGTCATTGATTGGTTATATGCTCCGATCCATACAATAGTATCAACGGCATTCTGAAGACCTTGCTGCATGAAGTATCCGTGCTTCCCAGCAAAGCTTCTTAATTTGTCATACTTGCTTGGATTCAGCAGCAGTTCATCAATAGTCTTTGAGATTTCAAATTGCTGGTTACTCATCCTGGTATTCATGTACTTGGATTTTTCTGCAACCATTGCTGACGTATCTGTTGGCTGGCGGGTATATAACCACAGGGCATTTCTTAGATTGCCTGGCTTTACCTTCAACGCGCCAATGGAAAGACCTGTTAACTGTTGCAATGCATTGGTTACGTTACCAACCATCATCTGCATCCCGGTCCTGGTTCTAACCTCACTGAAGAACTTGTCTGCCAACTTTCCACCGGCACCCTTCATTGGGGTCTTGATCATCTGCATTGCTGTTCTTTGCAGCCAAGGCACAAGCATATCGCCACGGATCGTTGGATCTAGTTGATCCATAGCGGCAGAGAATGTCTTGCTCGTCTTTACAATCTTTGCGACATCCTTAATCTTTGGCTCGATGTAAGTGAACCTTAGAACCTTATCAAGGTGGGATGGGAAGTAGCCAAGGTCAAGCATTAATGGCTTGTTGTATTCAACGCGACCCTTGGTGAAGCCCCGGCCGGTGGTCGGGAACATATAGGAATTATCAGTCTGGCCGGTCTCTTGCTCGTTACGCATGGCCGCATCGGTGTTAATCCATGGGTCGGTCACCGCAGGTACATATCCACCCCTATATATACCGAATGGAGTTATAACTGGGTTAGCGGAGATCTCATTGAAGTAGAAGCCGTACATATCTTTATGTACCTTCTGCGCCGCTGGCTTCATCTCTTCCAGTAGATCCCAGACAGATTGAGCGAAATCAAAGTCAACCTTTGAAAGCTTATTCTCTGCGTACATCCTAGACATGAAGCTATCCCAACGAGCGGTATTTAACGACCCGTCCTGGTTCTCTTCAGCCCATCCCCGGCCAAGAAGAAGCTTTCTCTTGTTAGACTCATTCCCCGTATGGAGGATGGCGTGGAGCAGTTCTGCTTTATTCTTGAATGTATATCCTATTTCACCGGCGGCTATAGATCCAGCAGCCAAGCCCTTCTCAACCGACTTAACGATATCAAGATACTTTTGGAGGTACTCATTCTTGGCGATTCTATATTCAGCAACAGCCTCAGAGATCGGATTCCAGATGTACTTTCTGAACGGACCATCTAACTTGCCGCCATCCATTGCATCAACCCAGGACTCGACTCTACGCATTGCAGCCCTGGCACCCATCAACATGATCTTGCGCTTATCCCAATCGGACATAGCTTTGTCATATCCACGGCGTTCTTTCTTTGTATCAATAACTCCAACCCTATCAACCAATTCAGCCACGATAAGGTTTCTATCGACCATCTTACCGTCAATCTCCATCTGTTTATTTCTGCGCGATAGATGCCATAAAGCCTGGATCTGCTCAGATAAGTCGGTGAATTGATCCGTTGTCAGTTCGGTAATAGGCTTGGCCTGTTGTAGATGGGCGGTGATCATTGGCTCTATTTCTGCATAGAACTCTGGATCGTACTCTTGCACCTTTGCTAGGTATGCCCCAACCGGTAACTCAGTCTTGCCCATCCCATAGTTGGCAAGGATAGCCCTGGCTGCACTAACAAGATTCATGTCGCGCTTATCTGCAATTCTAGAATCAGCGGTGAATACTTTCTTGAATAGATCAAGAGACTTGGCCACGGTCCGATTAGCCTTGATAGCTTCTGCTGCCAATTGGTTATTCAGCAACTGGTTGCGTTTGGCTTCCAATGCTTTGGCTGTGTCACCCTTCTTAATTGCATCAATAGCCTCTTGTGCTGCACGAGCCTCTGCAATCGCATAATTCTTAGGTTTGATAGTACCTATAGGCTTCGATGCTAATATCGCAACAGCGGCTTGCCTAGCAGCTTCTAGCATTACTCTGACAGGAGCAGTTGCCTTGGCAAGGTGCCTTAACTCAACAGACACGAATCTGGCACGAGCCTCGTTGTGTATTGCTGATTCGACCGCGACTTCAATAGACTTTGGGTCTTGCAGTTCTGCGTGTTCGGCCAGCATTCTCTCATCTGTTCTTACATTTACCTCATCGTTAAACTTACGAGCGGAGACCAATGCCCTAACAAGATCATCACCAGACTTGAATCCGAACATCTCAGCAACTAGATCTGGATGAAGTCCGTCTTCAGACATCATTCCCCGCTGCTTGCCCATGCCAAGTATCTTTAAATCTGGACCTTGATACAGTGCCGTATCGCTTTCTGGGTACATTGCTTTAACAGCCGCAATAGATAACTTGTATCCGGCATCTACTTTTATATCGTTACCGTTCTGGTCTACGGTCTCACCGGTCTTCAGCCAATTAATAGCACGGTAGACTGGATCTGCTTTGACCTCTTCGACAATCTTATCCCTGAGAGACTTACGAATCTCAGCGGTCTCCTTCTGCATCTCCTTGAGAACCCTGCTTCTAGCACCAGATAACCACTTCATCTGACGTAGGCTCGCAGTCTGCATCTCTCCAATGGCTGCATTAGTGGCTTCCTGACTCATCTCTTGATAAGCGGCCCACTCGCTATCATCCATCCCAGATTGTTCCTGGGTTTGGAATATAGGCACCATGTTACGGACGGTCTCTGTCTGCTTAATCTGTTCTGAGGTGGCAAGCATTCTATCCATAACCTGTCTAACCTCGCCGGTCAGGATAGGTAGATCAGTGCCATGCTCTTGCCGGTAGATTGCGTTGAGATCATCACGGATTGATTTGTATACCCTGGCCAACCATGCTGAGAACCGATCAAAGATAGTCTGCAACTTGATGTTGGGCGCCTTGCCCTCAAACAGGTAGATCTCGTAGTTGTACGCGAACTGCTCGTGATATTTTCTCTGTTCGTCCAGAGACATTTGGTTCCAGGTAGCAAGATCTTTTACGCCAAACCAGTCGAGTATGGTCTGCATATCTTGCTTGGACTGCTCTGTTGCGTTGGGATTCGCTGCCATATCCGCATAGACTGACAGGAAAAAGTGAGCGGTCTCGTGGAGGAAGGTGGAGTTATCTGCTTCCGTACCAAGAATGGTAGTTAAAGTGGTTGGGTCGAATCCACCACGGGCATCTTCCTGGCCTTGTACCGGCTGCCGTAATAGGTTAGTTGGGCGAACTTCTGGAGCGACCTGCTGATCTCCAACGACACCTTCTGTCCATGCGAACTCAGGCAATAGACCGGTTTTTTGATCAGCAAATATTGTATCTTCTACTTTCGCAGTTCTATTCTGCTCTCCATATGGACCAAAATTAGTCCAACTATTCTGGCCGCGAGTTTCGCTAGTAAGTGCAGCGACTGCTGATCCAGTAAACAATCTAACGTGGGCTTGCCATGCGTTCTCTTCTCCGGCCGCTCTGAACCCAGCCCCTTCCAGGCCATGTCCGAATGCATCGTGGACAGCACGGAAAAGATCGTTTGCCAGGACTTTCCTTGGCTTGCCGTTGAACATCCAGACTAGTCCGGTGTCTTCTAGTAGGGGATTGTTTGATACGTTTTGATCTACAGTACCGGCAGTATCCCCAGATCCAAAGCCAGCTTCTGTTGAGTACACTCCCATACGTTGGTTGGCCCTAAGATCGCGCATCGCGTTCCATGGGTTGCCATCATAAGGATCGTTGGTATTGTCGTAGAAATAGAATTCATAACCAGCATCGACAAGGGCTTGATATTGCGCCCTCGTCTGCTTGATCATATTTTGATACGCCTCTGCAACCACAGGGTTTTGAGGGTCATGCTTCATTTCAGCGTAGGCATCGGCAATTCTAGTTGCCCTGGCCGGATCTACTTGGGCGTATTCTGCTTGTCGCTTGAGGTCGATTCCATTGTCTGCTGCGTATTGCTCTGCGACTCTGACAAGTTTGATGTCGGGGCTGGTGTCCTCGCCACGAACCGGTCCACCTTCAAGCGGCGTAAGGCCTCCGCTCGAATACTTTCCGACTCCGTTTCCGGTCCCTCTTGCGCCAATTTCGGAGACTGACTCTCTGAGGAGACTGTTCGCCTCTTCACGAAACCTATTATTCCGTTTTTGAAGGGATGTCCGTCCGGCCACTCCTTTATCGCTCTTACTGTCATAGCCATACTCCTCTTTGTTAATTAAGGCAGAAAAGACATTGCCGTGATCAACCACAAACTCTGATCCTAGTCGGGACTCTATTATACTCGCAAATTCTTCATTGCCGAGTCCTGATTGATTCAAAATACCCATGATGCCATCTTGGGCGGTATATCCGTTAACAAGCTTTTTACCGTCCTTCTCAAGTTCCCACAGCTTGTCATATAGAGCGGAGATCTCCTTCTCTCCATAGCCCTCTGGGATGCCAATAGAGACCGCTCCAACAGCGGAAGTACCTGTTATTTGCTGATCACTTATAACCACCATCGCATCTTGAGACAGGGCGTGGCCGATAAGTTTTGCTGCTGTTACAGCCAGTTCTTTTCTGTCAATAGATAAAGACAGGGATGGATTTGTCGCTCCCAGGTACCCGCCAATCGTTGCCGAAACCTTGCCGGAACTCCCGATCTCTTCAAGTATTTTAGGGATAATCGCCGCTGTAATATCTTGAGAAATTCTAAACTTATCAGCAGGTGACAGAGCATTCCATGCGGCAGTTAGTTCTACATCATTGGGATCTGGAGCAACTTCAAATAAAACATTTACAGGGTTTGGCTTGGCGCCAACATTACCAATGGCATCGATTGCTTTTTGTGATGCGCCCTCATAGGTACGCCCTACCGTGTCATTAAATGGAACCTTGGACCAGCTTGGAGGAGTAATCCCACCGGCCAGGGTAAATATTTCTTTCTGCGCCTGTTCTTGATCTATCTCTCCAGACTTATACCGTGACCATATCGCATTTGCTTCGGTCTTCATCCCGCTCTTTTTAGATGCCTCAAAAAGCCCTCTGGCGGCTTCCCATGTTACTGATTGCATCTGCCTTGGAAGTATTCCTCTGGCTTCGGCAGCCCTTTTATAAGCCTCGTGAATAATTGGATAAGTACCATTTAATCCGGTATAGCTAGATGAGGATGATCCGGCGCCGCCAAAAGCCTGGGTAACTTCATCATCATTGGCCGCTAATGGGCGCAAGTTTGCAGCAGCCACCGCATGGGTATCTATAGTCGCAAACCCAAGAGGGCTGTTCGGACCGAACAAGTTATTGTAGAAGTTCCGTACCTTGTGTTCTTTTCCAATCTGGTAATAAGTATTACTAGCGGTTCCATCTGTCAGAATAGATACTGCTTTAGCAATGGCTCCAAATGATTTCCACGCCATGGTTGCATCGCTTCCGTCCTTTATCGTAACGTAGTCAGATACACCGCCCTCTGGGGTTAGTATTCTGTACGAACGATTATTGTATGTCTGGTCGAAAACACGAATCCATCTTGCGGCTATCTCTGGGTCATTAAGCAACTCACCCAAAGACTTTCCTTCAGCCATTTTCATCCTTGCTTTATCTTCTGGCTTTTCCTGTGGGATTTTATTTGCTTCTTCTGTCATGGCACTATCCCAGACAAAAGATTGCATTCCAAAGATAATGTCAGCAACTCGTTCTGCTGAACTTACATTTGCAAACCATCCATTTTGTGGGGAAAGGACAGCAATTGCCGATGCCGCTTGCATCTCGCTAATGCCATATCTATTCGCCCATTCCTCTGCCGTTTTTCTTCCACCGTCATACCAAAGTTCTGCTCTCTCACGCATCTCAGCCGGGAAAGAGTCGTGTAGGAAGAGAAGATTGCTGACCATGTGGTCAATAATTGATTCAACATTCCTCTTTATATCCCTTGCTCCAGCACCCGTCAGCCTTCTAAAGTTTACTGTGCTTTGCAATACTCTGACATTCTTGGCGAGGGTCTTCTCATCAGACATCGTTACATCAAAATTAATGTTCAATACCGAACTCATAGGGTCTTCGGTAGCTTTAGCAGAAGACGGGAGGCGAGTAGACAATGATTGCTTTAAAAGATTCTTTGTCTCAAGACTCCACGTTCCTTCATTGAATACAGACTTAACGCCAGCAGGGTTGAATACAACTATCTCCTTGGCATCCGGAGACATTTGATAGATAACTCCATCATGTCCAGCAGCTATAAGCTTCTTGGTAAATGCATCAGCAGCGGCCCTTCCGCCAGCCTTTACAGCGGCCTTCTCTTCCTTTGTGGCTGTATATGGATTCTCAAGACGGGCATAGACCGGCATTACATTCTGGCCGGTAATACCTTTTGCTTTCTGTTGGGCATATAGATCCGCAGCTTCCGTGCTGTCAGTTAAATACGCACCAGTTCCAAGCCATCCAGTGTCCTTCCGGTTGGGATGATTAGGATCGAAGTCGGTTACATTGTCTGCCGTTCCATGGAATAAGACTGTTGGCTTTCCTTCCACATTCTTTACAACAGAATTACCAAACCAATCCTTGAATTCCTGTGTCTGGCTAATAATATCGGTAGCCGCTACAGCATCTTGATTGAACGCGGCCTGGCCTTCAGCAGTCACCTTGTACATATACTTATTGAAGAAATCCATAGGCATCATGTTCTGATTTGCAGCCTGGGTGACTACAAAGTCACGAACGAACTGAGCGTTGATCCTTGATATTGGGTCAGCATATCTTCCGGTCTGCTTGAGTTGCTGGAACATGATGTCTTGAACTTCATGGGATGACTTTACGAAAGCATCGTTTGTTTGTTTCTTGGCTATAGCAGCTAGGATCTGCTCTGACATCTCTGGCTGCATTGCAGTGGCTTGCTGGACCTCGCTAAGAGATGGGGCATCTACAGATCCCCTGGCATGAGGAGATAGCATTGCACCAATATCTGTTCCAACTACCTTCCCGATCCAATCATTCATTGGAATTACAATGTCTCCACCTACGTCAACGGAGTCAACTTGTGCGCCAATAGATGGGATCGCTTTACCAACAGCGACCGGGTCTATTTTGTTATCTGTTAACGCTTGTTTGAATGTGTTTCTGTCTATATAAACATCGGTAATGGGGCCATCAGTTGTATTTGCCATATGAGCGGCAACTGAATCTGAGAATTTGCTATATGCATCAGGTGACTTTTGTTTTAAACCCTGCTCACCACCGGCAGTTTGCAGCTTCTCGAATTCGCTTTTCTGTTTATTTGCTTTGATATGTAATGCGGCATTTGCAATAGACTGAACTATGGCACCAACATACGCTCCAATCTCCCCAGCATCCTGTGCTTCTGCCCACTTTATTTTTGATTCTGGGTTTGTCATTGCTCCGGCCATGTCATGCAGAACATTCTCAGCGAGTTCTGTGATGCCTTCAACGCCAGCCCCAAGACCGACAGTAATGGAATGATGAAGCCACTTATTAGATAACGCCAGGGTCTGTGGTGCCGATATAAAGAACTTGGTTGCAAGAGTGTTGGTAACTGCGGTAATAGCTGCTCCGGTTAATCTCTGTGCAGCCTTGTCTACCTCTGAAGCAGTTCTGGAAACCGGATCATTCTTTATCATCTCCTCCATGGCAGTTGCTCCCTGCCCCAGCATCAATGAGAGTGATGTTACTTTAGCTACCGGTGAAAGCAGCCACAGCGCAACTTGTCCACCAGCCTGGCCAACCCCTTCTGCCACCTGCTCGATCTTGTTCAAATTGCCGCTTGGCCTTAAATACTTTTTACTGAAATCTTCAATGCTTTGTCCAACTTCATATATTGGAGACCCTAATTTCAGATTCTTGTCCCCAGTTTGGAAGTAAGCCAGGTCGTTTATTATTGTTCCTGTACCCTTAATACCACCACCAAGAAGAGACCCAACAGCCCCAGACCCTACCGCTTTAATCGCTCTTGCTGACTGCTCGACAACACTTAACCCATCAGCATCAGGGTGAGCAATCTTAGCGAATTCCGGATCAGCGAAAAGCTTCTTTAATGCCGGGTTCATCCCGTTGTCAGCTATTTCTTTTATTCTTGATGCTCTTAGATCTTGATGAATTTTCTCTCTATTTCTAGCAACAATATCAGGTGGGAGACCAATCTCGCTCGATAACTTTTGATCTGCCGCAGCTACATCAGAGTTAGATTTGACAGCGTTGTCTATAGATACAGTTAGACTAGAGTTCTGTTCTGACTTTAATGAATCAAGTAATTCATATAATTGTTTGTTCGATGGCTGTGGCACGGAGAAATACCTATCGCCTCGCTTTTGTATATTAGATCCACGAGCATTCTCCGCCGCAATAGCCTTGTCCCATGTGGGATGAAGAGAACCTTTAAGCATTATGCTGCTGCCTTCTGGGAGTCCGTGAGTTGCCATCTCCTGTGTAGTAACGGGAGCGACAGAACCCCAGTGACCAGCATTTGGACCCGATGCGGCCGGACCCATACCGGAAGACATGGCCCTCTCGTAATCGTAATCCTGGCCATTTGGGTTGAATTTAGATGTTGGCTTTGCTCCTGGAACAGTCATTTCCAGCTTCATTGGATCTGCCATATTTACTTTATCCCCGCTTGTGACATAGCTTTACTTATATTTTCTAGAGTCAATTCAACTCCTTGCGCATTCATTTGATTAATAACTTGTTGTTGCTGTTTGCTAAGAGAGTACGGGCTGACTTCAGAAGCCCCCCACATTTTTCCTGGAATGTTTATTTTCTCTATTAAAACATCGTCTATTATTTTTTGTGTTTTATCTAAATCTAATCCATTCTTAGCCCCAATCCTTACCTCTTCTGCCTTTACTCTTTTCTGTATTTCTAGCGTTACGCTATATGCGTATTGCTGCTTATTCAAATCTCCGGCACCCTTCTCTGGTAGTATTCGTGCGTTCTTTAGTGAAGAGGTTATCTGATCTTGTGTCGAGACTATATTGGTCCCACCTTTTGATGTGGCCCCAAGACCTTGTGACCTTCTTTCGGAAATATCAGCGTAATCTTCATTGGAAAGCCGTGATCTGAAATTATTATAAAAGTCGGAGTCGGAAATTTTAGCCAGGTCTTTTGGACTGGTAGTAACTAAAGTATTAAAAATATCAGCATCGGTATTGAACCGCTTGCCATCCCTGTCGTACTTATTTAATTTACCCAATAGACCAGGTACTGACTGTATTGCTAGTTGCTGGGCTGCTGGCAAATCTCCAATCTTCATAAATGGATTGCTGTTTAATGCTTGATACGCGCCAGATTCTATATTCGCATGGTTATCAGATGTCCTCTGTTTGTATTCGGACTCCAATTTGTTTATTTGTTGCGATGTTGCGCGATACAGATTATCACTTATAGACTCGTTCTTTAACATACTGTCTAATTTATTCTGCTTATCAACAAAGCTTCCCGGTAGCGTATTAGATAGAACGACAGACTCTTTAGAAAGAGCGGCTACATCAACCAATTGGGTCATCTGGTTCATTGCCGTTTGATCTATCTGCTTCTTGTTCGCCTCAAGATATCCCCTGGCAAGACTAGTCTTCCCTTGGTTTACCCAATTTCCTACAATGTCTTGAGCAAGCTTTGTATCTGCCTGTATAAATGCATTCTTGTAAATTGGATTACTCTTGTCTATACCAAGATCAGCGAAGTGCTGTTCCATCTCCGCATTCCTTGCATTAGTAAGAGCAGTTACTTCTGTTGATAGAACTCCATTCCTTGTTGCTGGATTGTTGTAATGTTCTAATGTGGCCGCGGCTATATCGTTAGTTTTTGTCTGTATGCTTGATGTGAATACAGCCTCTTTATAGACCTTTCCTTGCGTGAACGAGTGGGAGTCTATAGTTTGATATGCGTGTTGAAGTCTAGCATTGGCTGCCCTGGAAACCAGCCCAGACTCTAATGGGTCTTTAATATCAGCAACATATGTCTTAACATATTTATTAAGACTGTCGATAGATTGATCTCTTTGATCAACAGCAGACTTCCCTGATAGCGCAGTGAATCCAGTTTTAGGATCTGATATTCTCACCCTAATCTCGTCAGCGATTATATTGTCGTGATTTTTTGCATTGGTTTCTGCGCGGTCAAGCACGACCTGATCCATCATAATTTTAAGATGGGTGCCTGACGATACCATCTGCCTTCCAGACTCGACCATCTGTTCTGCTTGGAGGTTAGGATATGTCTTAACATCAACCCCTTCTCTGATCCCTGGGCTGACTACATTGAGTCCTTGCGTTAGTTCATATGGAACTTGTGGCATCTATATCACCTTAGTTTTGTGGCATGAACATACCGCCCATGTATCTCTTTGACATCTCAAGGTTGTACCATGCTGAAGCAACATTCCCGCCAGAAGACATAAGATTTGTACCGGCTTGGCTAAACGGACTTATTTGACTTGCTGCTGATCTTGCTCCGAATGCAGATACCCCGGCCATTGCAGCCTGTGCCTCGTAATTTTGAGCCTGAGTTCTGGCGGCCCATGCAGCCCGTACAGTATTTGAGTTTATGGTGAGAGCATCGGTCTGCTTCATCAACTCTAGAGATGCCAACTCTTCGGCATTAGATCCGGTTCCAATTTGACCACCACGAGCAGCTTGAGCGGCCCTTGCAGATCCTTTAACTTGCCCGGCCCTAAGAGTAAGTCTACCAATGTCCTGTTCTCCAGCCCTCATTATCTGCTGGGCGGTGTCTTCCATGGCCCTGGCATTCAATGCTGACATTTGCTTCTGGTAGTCAAAGGTCATTGCCTGAGACTTCAGTTGATTCTTGGCTGACTTGGCCGCGTAGAATGTTCCGATGCCGCTCTGTATGGCACCCATGACAGCCATTCCAACGCCCATCTGACCCATAGCACTCATACCACTACCACCACCACCGGCGCCGCCGCCACCTGTTGGCCCCGTGTAAGTGGTAAATGCAGCCGGGGAGAAAGAAGTTTGTGTTGGCCCCGTGTAAGTGGTAAATGCAGCCGGGGAGAAAGCCATGTAAGATGCGCCACTATTAGCTATTGCCGCCATTTTATTCCTCGCTTTTCTTGTATTGGAACATCAATAAACAATGATACGGATACTAACTTCCAACGGAAACTTCAAGAGTTAATCCGACTACGCTCAAAGGAAGCGGATCTGTTTGGCGAATATAAACCTGGCCACCATCTGCCCATGTCGGAGTGGTCATCACCAGAATTTCCTGAGACTTCAATGCCGGAGGAGAGCCATACGGCTCCGTAGTTCTTTGCTTCGCCTCAACAAGGTTATTCTCGTCCGGACCTATGAACAATCCAGATGATTTATAGACTCTGATCCAAGCCTTGTTTATATTCTTGTACCGTCCTTGGCCAAATGCACTGTCCATCTGAGAGGCCGCTGGGAGCGTTTGAAGATCTGCGGTGATAGGTAGACCTATGACGATGTACGAATACGCCCTGTCGAGCGTTATAGCCCCGCTGGTGACCGTTCTCTGTGGATGAACAGTCCCATCTGCCAGGATATTAACTATCTTCCCCTCAATATGGGATAGTCCGGTGATTATATTTCTAGCGAATGACCAGTCTGTGGTGGCCACGTTCCTTAAAGCGACCTCTAGTATCCTGTCAATTCTGACCGTTGCAACTGTTGTTGATGATGTTGAGGTAATTAAGAGATGGTACTCAGTAACTCCGTCCGCGCTATAGATAACTATCTCGTCCCCGACATCAGCTTGCGATGGGTAGTTAAATATTGCTGTTGATGATGTTATTGTTAAAGGTTCAGATGGACCCCACAAAGTACCGCCGCTTACAGTAACGGTGGTTACAGAAGCATTCGCCCCATCATATGTTCCTCCGCAATCAACAAAGTATGCATTCTTCTGCTCTGGAAATATTCTTGGTTGCTGCTGCTCAATGTACCTTTTGGTCACGTTGTTGATAGTTCTTTTGACTATCACATAAAGAACATCATTCGTTCCTTCAGCAACTACCGTGCAACTCTCGAATGTTCCGTCAGTGTCATGCCAGTGCCAGGCGCCAATGCTTTGTTCTGGAATATATGTAAGGCCAAGAAGCTTTCCGGTGGAACTGACCATCCAGATTAACGGAAGCGGAGACTTTGAGTAACACATATCGGTAACTGTGTATGTGTCAAACAGGTGAGCCGCTCTAATTGAAAGGTCTCCGGTAATGAATCCCTGCGCTTGCCAGTTATATCCGCACTCACGGACATGGCCGCCCCTGGATGATGCGTATACCAAGGTGTTGTTAATAACCACCGGCTGCACATTGCTCGACCCGACATAACTCTGAGGTCTAACGCTGATGGTCGATGGGGTGATTGCATCTGAATTGACCGATGTAACCCTCCATTCTGCGGCCGATGTTAGAAGCAGAAGCTGAGTGAGGGGGATAATGTGTCTAATCGTATTTGCTTCACGAGCGGCCACTCTAAACGCGATCCTATCGTCATCCTTAATCGGGAGAGAGTAGGACATATCTGATTCGGTGCCGGACCTGGTCATCCAGATCTTCTGTGGCTCCAATATGGTCCCAGCGAAACACCTTCTCTGCTCGTAGTATGAAACCGCGGCCGGGTAGTTACCTGCTGAATTAAATGCGGTCTCGTACGTTGGTGGAGTTACCCCCAGGTCAGGAGCAATATTGTCATCAACAATTGAAAGGCCGCCAGTTTCTCCAATGTAACCATATATCCCACCCTGTAATTTGTATACTCTATACCTAGTCGCGCCAGTAACTGCATCCCAGCTTATGAAATTAGTACACCCGGTCTCGAATAGATTCGATCTTATAAAGGCAAGCTTAACAGTTCCACCGGCAGCCCATGCTGGCATTGCAGTTGTGTTTACAGGTACACCAGCTTCAGTTTTTAATGTCAGAGTTGTAGCTAAAGGTACTGTGTTTACTAGGTAGAAGTTTCCGTTTAATGCTGTTGGACCTGTAGTTATTCCTGATATATACACCCGATCATTAATAGCTAGGCCATGGGCCGCTGTTGTGATCACCCCAGGATTAGCAGCCGTAATGCCGGTTATATTAAATGAGTTGCCTAGTGCGTTTGTACTGGCAGCAGACTGGCTTATATTGTCGGATCCTACAGCAGTAACAACATAGTAAGCGTTGTACTTTCCTGGAGCAGTGAACCCGGTTGATGTAACTGCTGGATTTGCTGGGGCCAATATGGGTGGAGTGAAATTAATGGTTGGCAGAGTCCAGTTGGTTGCTCCATTTCTCCTCAACTCTCTTGGAGGATACGTTGGATGAACCAAAGTAATAATGTCAGCAGACTGAACGTAGTGGATATCGAATAGGTCAGCAGCGGCATATGGATTTGGAATCTCATAATAAACGCTAGGCAATGGATACCAGTAAGTTGCATTCGGAGGAGCGTTGCCGGTGGTCCCAAGGATGCAGTAATAGTTCGTACCGGCAGAACTTACCAACCCACCGACAACATATGCAGTTGCTCCGTTATATGCGGCCGGAGACCCCGCTAGTAGAGTCGCTCCCTGGGTATGGAATCTGAAGTATCCGGCACCCATCTCGATCACCATGGTTTGGGTGGTTGAGTATGTGAACGGTATTAAACGAGTTGCTACGTTTGAGTTCTTAACTTCATTTACAAAAGCAAATCCAGCCCTATTCTCAGCCGGTCCTTGTGGCCTGGCTATGAAGTTTCTGCACTTAGCCACCCCGCTCTGATACTTCCCGTCATCTATCCGGCCGAACATATCTGGAGACATCTCGCCACCAGAAAAAGATCCTTTAAATATCTTTATATTTGGCATCTTATCGTCCAGCAACCCATGAAACTATGTGACCAGGCTTGACTTGTCGGTCAATAGAATCAGATTCCTTCGCTTTCTGTAAATAGATGGCCATCATTTTGGCGCATCTTTCAGCTTCCGCTGCCCCGATATCACCTTTAATTATTGGACCGGCAAGCATTGATGCTAGGTGCCAGGCCAAAGTCATTGTGAACATGGCGGTGAATTTTGTGGTGTCAGTTACAGATACCGAGTATCTAAGAACC
>Ga0049080_10000263_pt1 | contig 17449 bp, 23 predicted proteins | sample GreLakmeER15MSRF_FD_66716 | JGI IMG/M metagenome (GOLD analysis project Ga0049080, IMG submission 66716) | Freshwater lentic microbial communities from great Laurentian Lakes, MI, USA - Great Lakes metaG ER15MSRF | ecosystem: Environmental > Aquatic > Freshwater > Lake | place: Great Lakes... | reverse complement strand
AAATCGTTTTATGCTTTTTGGGATGCTAATAATCAGGTATGGTCTAGGGACGAGTTTAGACTTCGACAGATGATTGACGCTGATTTGTTTAAGTACACCAAAGAAAATATAGAAGATAACATTCCGCATGAAATTTTGACTGTTCAAAGCTTTAGTACTAGAATGTGGGAAACATTCAATAAATTCATCAAAAACTTTCCAGATAATTCACAACCTTTGGACACTAGTTTAACATTTACTAATACTGAAGTTAAAAAAGGTGATTATGTAAGTAAACGATTAAGTTATGCACTTGAATCGGGTAAAACAGATGCATGGGATGAAGTAGTACAAACACTATATTCTGAGAATGAACGCGATAAGATTGAATGGGCCATTGGTGCTATTGTATCTGGGGATTCTAAAACTATTCAAAAGTTTTTAGTTTTCTACGGCCCTCCGGCAAGTGGAAAATCAACAATTTTGAATATTATAGAGAAGTTATTTCATGGATACACTACCACTTTTGATGCTCGAGCATTATCTAATGGTAGCTCATCATTTTCTACAGACGTATTCAAAGGTAACCCATTAGTAGCTATTCAGCACGATGGTGACTTATCTAAAATTGAGGATAATGCTAAATTAAACTCAATTACATCTCATGAAGATATGACTATGAATGAGAAGTACAAACCGAGCTACACAGCTAGAGTTAATGCATTCTTATTTATGGGAACAAATAAACCTGTTCAGATTACAGATGCTAAAGCTGGAACAATTAGGCGTTTGATTGACGTTCACCCAACGGGGACTAAAATATCCCCAGAACGGTACCACGTTCTTATCGAACAGATTAATTTTGAGCTTGGTTATATTGCTAAAAAGTGTCTTGAAAAGTATAAGGCTATGGGTAAATATTACTACAATAACTATAAGCCAGTTACGATGATGTACCAGACAGATGAGTTTTACAACTTTATATCTGCGCATTACGACATATTTAAAGCAGAAGACGGTGTTAGTCTAAAGCGTGCCTGGATGATGTATAAAGAATATTGCGTCGAAACCAATATTACTAAATTAATGAAATACTCTACATTTAGAGAAGAACTTAATATGTATTTTAGAAACTTTGAAGATCGAGTTAAGGTTGGTGATGATTGGGTGCGCAGTTATTATTCAGGATTTGAGGGTATTCCTAAGTCTACTCCATTTATTCCAGATAAGTCATATACCATTGAGTTGCGGTCAATCGATCCATCTGTAGAGAGTTCTACATTTGATTACAAGTATAAGGACGCTATTGCGCAACTAGCCAGTAGCTCTGGAACACCGAAACAAAAATGGGTTAATGTAAAGACTACTCTAAAAGATATTGACACAAGTCAGTTACACTACGTTAAAGTTCCCGAGAATCATATTGTCATTGACTTTGATCTCGTTGACGAAGATGGTGAAAAAGACCTTGAGTTAAATATAGAGGCGGCCTCAAAATGGCCCCCAACCTATACTGAGTTGAGTAAGAGTGGTTTTGGTGTGCACTTACACTATTACTATTCTGGTGATGTTAATGAACTTTCCAATATTTATGATGTTGGTATTGAGGTTAAAACTCTATTAGGCGACAGCTCTTTACGACGCCGGCTTTCTAGAGCGAACACTTTAGATATTTCAACAATTAGTAGCGGATTACCGAAAAAGGAAAAACGCATGATTGATAATAAAAGCATTCAAAGTGAAAAAGGTTTACGTGATCTAATTGATCGGAATCTCAAAAAGGAAATACATCCTGGAACTAAACCATCTGTTGATTTTATTCATAAGATTTTAGAAGATGCGTATAATAACGATATTAGTTATAATGTCACCGATCTAAAACCAAGAATATTAACTTTTGCAGCCAGGAGTAGTAATCAAGCAGCTATTTGTATTAAAACTGTACAAACTATGCATTTTATGGGTAAGAATGATATGCCTGCGCCAACGAATCTGGACGATAAACCAATCGTATTCTTTGACGTTGAAGTATATTCTAACTTGTTTATTGTTTGTTGGAAGTACGCAAATAGTCAAAATGTTGTGCGTATGATAAACCCAACACCATCTGAAGTCGAATCTTTATTTTCGATGAAGTTGGTTGGTTTTAATAATCGTAGGTATGATAATCATATTATGTATGCTCGCTCTTTAGGATACACAAATCTTCAACTATACGACCTATCACAAAAGATAATTGTTGATAATAATTATAATGCAGCTTTTGGAGAGGCGTATAATCTTTCATATGCGGATATTTATGACTTTAGCTCAAAGAAGCAAGGTCTTAAAAAGTTTATGATTGAACTTGGAATCAACCACATGGAACTTGATATTCCTTGGGATAAGCCTGTGCCTGAAGAGTTGTGGCCCAGGGTTGTAGAATATTGTGTTAACGACGTATTGGGTACGGAGCATGTGTTTGATGCTCGAGCAGAGGACTTTACGGCTAGAGAAATTCTATCTGAACTTTCTGGACTTACGATCAACCACACAACACAAAATCATACAGCCAAGATTATATTTGGCGATGAAAAGAAACCAAAAGATAGTTTTGTTTACACCGATCTTTCTACTATATTTAAGGGGTATACATTTAATGGGAAAGAAAGCTTATACAGAGGAGAAATTGTTGGTGAAGGTGGTTACGTCTACGCCGAGCCTGGTTTCTACGAATCCGTTACACTTTTGGACGTCGCGTCTATGCATCCGACGAGTATCGAGCAACTTGATTTATTTGGAAAGTACACAAAGAACTTCAGTGCCCTTAAAGAAGCACGCTTGGCGATTAAGCATAAGGACTACACAAGAGCCCGTAGTTTACTTGACGGTAAGCTCGCTAAGTTTCTTGAGGGTGCTGAGGATAATCCCAAGAGTAGTGCTGACTTATCATACGCTCTTAAGATCGTCATCAACATTGTCTATGGCCTCACAAGCGCCACGTTTGATAGCATATTTAGAGACAATCGGAACAAGGACAACATCGTAGCTAAACGAGGAGCCTTATTTATGATTGACCTGAAGCATGAGGTTCAATCTCGTGGTTTTAAAGTTGTTCATATTAAGACGGACTCGATTAAGATTCCAAACGCAACACCAGAGATTATTGAGTTTATATTTGACTATGGTAAGAAGTTTGGGTACGACTTTGAGAATGAGGGAACTTATGAAAAGTTCTGTTTAGTAAACGATGCTGTTTATATTGCTAAAGACGGAGATAATTGGACAGCTGTTGGAGCTCAGTTTCAGCACCCATATGTTCTTAAGACGTTATTTACTAAGGAACTAACAACATTTGACGACTTCTGTGAGACTAAGAACGTAACACAAGGCGCTATGTATTTAGATCCTATGGACTCTGAGGATGTCAAAGATATGATCCATGTTGGTCGAACTGGTAGTTTTGTACCTGTAAAACACAACGGTGGAAATCTTTGGCGAATCAAGGACGGTAAAAAATATGCGGTATCTGGAACTAAAGGTTACAAATGGATTGATAGGGAGATTGCTAAGAGTCGGGACGCTGCGCATGATCTATTTATAGATATGGAGTATTTCGAAAGTCTGGCAAAAGAAGCCATCAACACAATAAATAAATTTGGGGACTTTGAGCGTTTCAGTGACCCATTTTAGTGAGTAGTCGCAGACTATACAACTACTATAATAGAAGAGAAATAGGTTTTCTTCGGCATAGGGAATTCCGATAAAAAGGAGTTCTCTATGCCTTTTATTTTTACAACTTAATGGAGGATAATAATGGTAAGTTTAAATAATATTGAAGATTACAATATGCCTGTGGTAATTTATATTACAGATGCAACATACTCTATGGTGTGTGCACTTTCTGGAAAGAAGTTACCAAAAAGTATTGTAGACGGTTATATTCGATTTGTTTGGCAGAGTCCAACCAATTTCGAGTTCATGACCGACTACGAATATGAAGAGAAGTACGAAGAAGCTGTTAGTGTTGGAACTGTTATATTCTTAGCATCGAAAGGATGACAATGAGCAAGGATCTTTTAGTACTTAAGGTAATGAGAGAGAAAAAATGGTCACGTCGTTTCGCCACAGAGTATGTAATGGAACGAACATATAACGGCTTATCACATAGTCAGGCTTTTCAGGCTGCTATGCGATCTAAGTATATCAAACAAGAAGATAAACCCAAAACATTTAATTAAGGAGATAATTATGGCTGAGGCCAAAACATTCATGGTTGAAGACGCTACGCTCGTTTTCAAAAACTTTGCAGGTAAAGAGGATAAGTACAACCGTGCTGGGGATCGTAACTTCAGTGCGCTCCTCCCAACAGATGTGGCAACCCAAATGGAATCAGATGGGTGGAATGTCAAGTGGCTGCGACCACGTGAGGAAGGCGAAGAACCTACTGCCTATATTCAGGTAGCAGTGAACTATAAGAACCGACCACCACGTATTGTGATGATCACATCAGCTGGACGCACACCGATCAGCGAAGAGATGGTAGAGACTCTTGACTATGCTGATATTTCCCTTGTTGACTTGATCGCTCGTGGTTACGAGTGGGATGTCAATGGTAAAAAGGGCATCAAAGCATATTTGCAGTCGATGTTCGTCACGATTCAAGAAGACCTGTTAGAACAAAAATACGGCTTAATTGCCGAAGATGATGAAGAATAAAGGAAACCATTATGTCAATCAACTATAACACATTCGTCAGGAAGCCTTTTAAGGTTGAAGCTGTCGAAATCACAGAAGAGAATATCGCTGAGATTGCTCCTCTAATTGGAGAACTCCGGGAGCGAGAGGACGATAAGACAAAGTTTATTTATGTCGATCGTCGCTTGGTGCCAAACATCTGGCGAGTTTATCCTGGATTTTTCATGACGAAGATGGGTGACAACATCCGTTGTTACTCACGTCGCGTATTTCTGGAGCAATTTGTGCTCACGGATGACAGCATTGATCAATGGTGCACCTATATTGACGGTCTAACTCCTCAGGGAGAGTGATCGCAATAATTACAATGCCTATAATAGAAAGAACGATAGAACAACAACATATTCTATAAAGGTAACATACCTGTGTTCTTTCTTTTTTTATTCAACTATATTAATGGAGGATAATTATGCAATGTAGCGAATGTAATGAAAAATCTATAATTGGGAGAAATCTTGATTTAGGAGGAAATTGGTACTATTGTGCTAAGCATGCTTTAGAGTACTTAGCAGTAGCTCTTTGGAGTCCTGTAGATTTAATGCAACTTGAATTAGATTCTGATGAGGATATGATTCGAGAAGGTACACATAAGTTATTTGAATTGGTTGAAAAAGAGTTGACTAAGCAACTATAAATAGGCGTTAGGCTTAGTGCGGGGGGTCGGAGAAATCCACCCCCATCGACTGAGAAGGTACTCAGAACATTTTTAGTATTGATCCGCTAAAAATGAAGTAAACAAAAAACCGCTTAGTGATGGCTACGTGACTTCCTAGTGTGGCCGTTTAAGGATTAAAGGAAGATTCTTAAACTAGTTAAGGACACTTATAGTCGTGCATTTTGTACACTATAAGTTAACCCGTCCTGAGCAATGACATTAAACTGCTCACCTTCTCAATAATAACAACTAATAAAAGGAGAGTAATGATTAATATTAATGATATTAAAAACGGTATCTTCGAACATGAATGTGAAATGCAAGGATGTGATCGTAAAGTTATTTATGATGACGAACCTTGGTGTTTTACGCACTCGCCCGATGAGGGTTCTTCAGTTCGCGGATATTCTGCGTTTGAGAAGCGACCTTTAACCGGGATCAAGTATATTTGCCAATTCCCGGATTGGGATGGTTTTATGGACGGACAGTTGGTTACTTATAACGGAACCTTCGATCTTGACTTCGTTGATGTCAATCACAAAGACGAAGACTATGATGAAGATATTGTGTTAGATCCTTTTACCGAGGAATCTGCACGGTTATATTTGGTGAATAAAGGCTATGGAAACGTGGAGTTTATTTACTAGGGTTTCCCTTACCCCCCAAGAGGGAACGCCCTGAGCATGGCGTAAAACTGCTCGCTTTATTTAAAAACTCATAATTATACTTACTAATCAAAGGAGAAATAATGAATATTGTACATGAAGAAGTTAAAGATCTGTTATTTAGGATTGACCTGGACTATGTGGTATTTGACACACTAGATTCGATTATATTAAAAGTTGGAGGCGGGTCATGCGGACATCAACCAAACCCAACATCAGATTGGTATTGGTTCGAGACTGATGGTATCTGTCAAGAGGCTCTGAACAAGCCCGAAAAAGTTCACCACTATGGTGAAATTGACTGCGCTAAAGAAGCGTATCAATACGAATATGTCAATGCGAGTTGGGCAATCCAGTGGCAGCAGTTCAAACCAACCGTCATATATATTGACGAATATCGGTTCAACGACAATTCTATTAAGGATTTGAAGAAGTATGTTGACGATATTTATCTAGAACAACAAAAGCGTAAAAAAGATCAAGACACACCCATTGAACAATTAATAGAAAAAGCCATAAAGGAGATGAAGTAATGGAAAGTCTAGTAAGCACAAGCGAGGTAACACTCGTAATCCAACACAACCCACATATTAAGAAACGTTTTACAGTTCAGGATATCTCGGAACTTCGAGAAGATATTCAGGCTTTGACAAAGTGCTCATTTTCTGACGGGGTTAATATCACAAACAAGATTATCGATGAGGTTGAGTTTTATTTAAACTCTACTTCGTACGAAGTCCAGGCATTTAAAGATCGAGTTATAACAGAAGTTGAAGCTGTTACTTCTAACTTCGACTCGTTATATTACCTACTTCAAGGTTTTGCTAAAGAGATCGATAGCCAGAGGACCAAATGAGTCATATAGACAGCTATATCCCAACAGACTTCAACCCCGGAACACTCCACCCATTGAAGTGCTTATGGATTGCTCGAAAATATCAGAATCTTGTTCGGGAGTACTACGACCAAGACTTTATTGCAGACGATGTTATGCGCCGTGCAATGGATCAAATTAAGAGTGATCTGGACTTGCTGCACGAAGAAGCAACGCATGCCATATCTATTGGTATGTACATCCATGATTACATTATTCTGGAGAACATGACAAAAGAAGCGTTGGAGCAGTATGACGCCGCTCTGAACGAGGAAGCATTTCTTATGAGTATCAGCATTAACGATACTTCAAAAGACGTTTAAGAAATACAGTTTCTCCATTCTGTAAAAATGGAACATGTGCGCATCTGGTGATTGCGTATATTTTAGATGTAGATAACGAGGTTATCATTTGGCTTAGCATTCGCGAAAGCATTTATTCTTTAATATACTGTTTAGGGGTTCGATCCCTCTAGCGCACACTCTACAATAGAAACCCGAAACAGAAGTAGGGATTCAGAAAGGTAATAATGGGAGATTGTGATTTTCCTGGAATGCGTTGTACAGCGGTCACCGAATGGGACCCAACAGCATATGTTGCTGCTGGTATGATTATAATTATTAGCATTCTACTGGTAAAGAAGATTGCATCTATGATCAGAAACAAATAGGAGCTCTATGAAACATTCAAAGCAAATTAAACATTTTGCGATTGAGAATGCCAAAGCAATATTGATAGCGGCAAACCTGCTATTTGTATTACTACTGGTAATACTCAGCGTAACACAAGCAAAAGCAAAAGAAGTAGAACTGGGAGTCATCACTGACTTTATTCCCGTAATACAAGAAACCACAAGTACATCTACAAGTACTACAACGACCACTAGCACAACTAGTACGTTGCCGGATTTATCAGATGTCGATTGGATATCTCTAGCTCGAAGTGAGTATGGTAAATGCGGAGAATGGTACACAACTGCTATATCTGTAGGATGGCCCGCTGAAGAGTGGGTACGATTACAGCAGGTTATTTGGCGCGAGTCTCGTTGTTTAGCTGAGGCTTTCAATGGTGCAGACGCCGGCCTGGTTCAAATCAACAAAGTTCATTCGAAGTGGATGTCCGACTTTGGATATTCGTTTCCTGACGACATGTTCGTTCCAGAAAAGAACTTGACCTTCGCATTAGCGTTGTGGAATAGTTCTGGTTGGAAGCCCTGGAGATTCTCCGGGACTACCTGGAACGAGTAAATCTATACCACCTGAGCATGTGGCTAAACTGCTCGCCCTACAAGGCTTATATTTTTTACCGAAAGGATATCATGGAAGAAGCAATTCTAAAGTTAACAAATGAAATAAAGCATGACCGAAGTGTTAAACTTAAAATGTTTGGTGTTGCTGTTCTATGCGCATATTTATACAAAAGATCTTTTAAAAAGATAGTTAACCCGATAACAGTAAAAGTAGTTAACGACGTAGAACGCGCGCAAGCCGTTGCGTATGCAAAATATTATGAAACATATAGTAAAGCTTTAATGAAGTTATTTGAAGATGGGGTTGATGACGTCGATCAAGAGGCTCTGGACGCATATCATTCTGAAATTGAATTTCTAGATCTAATGTTTCAAAACGAAATCAATTAATGGTTTGGGGCGATAGCTCAGTTGGTCAGAGCGTGGAACTCATAATTCCTTGGTCGTGGGTTCAAGTCCCACTCGTCCCACTATAAGTATAAACGTCGCAGAAAACACAACGGGTATAATAGAGAGTAACTACTAAAAGGAGATTGTAATGAATGGATCAAATTTAAGGTTTCCAAAGCGTAAGCGTAAGGTATATGAATACATAGCCCCAGCGGGTGCGGTTTTGGTGATCATTGGATGTTGGTGTGTTAAGGCAGTAATTAAAGAAGAAACTAACTAAAAGATTAAGCCCCTTAAACAAGGGCTTTCTCTTTTTCTAAGTATAAAAGTCGCAGAGATCACAACGCCTTTAATAGAGAGTAATCGACAAAGGAGAAATTATGTTTAATACAAAAAAGGTAGCAACATTATCAACACAAGAAAATCTATTTGAAATAGCAAGAAAAATAGACAGAATTGTGTTTGATGATATTCTAGAATTAAATGAAGAAGACAAAATGTTAATTATCGAACATCTCGAAATAATGACAAGATTTGCGAAAACGCAAACAAAGGATTGAACCCCTAACAAGGGTTCTTTTCTTTTTTCAATTAAAGGAGAGTAATGGATAAAATTAGTACATACTTTAAACTATGGTGTGGTCATATTCAGATGCGTAGAGTCGAAGGTGTTAAGTACGGTGAGACTCGAGTATATTGCAGACAGTGTGAAGACCTTCGTACCGTATTAAAAATGAGTAGAAGCAGGTTTGATTAATGGAACTTATGCCGCATCAAAAGAAAGCAGTTGATCAACTAAGTAATGGAAAGATATTGTATGGCGGAGTTGGTACCGGGAAATCTTTAACGGCATTAGCATATTATCTTAAAGCGGAATCACCGAAGGATATTTACATCATCACAACAGCTAAGAAGCGTGATAGTCTAGAGTGGGAGCGTGACGCTGCTAAGTTAGGTATCGGTCCTCGAGTAGGCGCAACCGTTGCTGGACGATTGATTATTGACTCGTGGAATAACATTGGTAAGTACATCGGAATCGAAGATGCTTTCTTTATATTTGACGAGCAGCGATTAGTCGGTAGTGGCGCTTGGGTTAAGTCTTTCCTAAAGATCGCTAAGAGCAATGCGTGGATATTACTCACTGCAACTCCTGGCGACACATGGTTAGATTATATTCCAGTGTTCATTGCCAATGGGCTTTATAAGAATGCTACACAGTTTAAACGCGAGCATGTTATTTACGCGCACTTTGTCAGCTTTCCTAAAGTCTTACGATATATTGGTGAGGGTACGCTCGAGAAGTATCGCAACATGTTACTTGTCGAGATGCCTTATATTAAACACACAACGCGCAACATGCAGAACGTTTTAGTAACTTATGATCAACAAAATTATAACAAAGTAATTAATGATCGTTGGAATATATATGAGGAACGCCCGATTAAAGATGTTAGCGAGTTATTTAGAACAATGCGTAAACTGGTCAATAGTGATCAGTCGCGTGTGGACGCACTAACTGATTTACTTAAAAAGCATCCGAAGATAATCGTATTTTACAACTTCGATTATGAGTTGGAAATCCTTAGAACCTTTCACTGGATTACTAAAGTAGCTGAATGGAATGGACATAAAAAGGAGCCAATTCCGGAGAATGACTCATGGATTTACCTAGTTCAGTATATTGCCGGAGCTGAAGGATGGAACTGTATCGAGACGGATTGTATGGTATTTTGGAGTCTTTCATATTCTTGGAAGAACTTTGAACAAGCCCAGGGACGCATCGATAGGCTAAATTCTCCGTTTAAGGAACTATATTATTACACTTTTACATCGAATTCACAGATCGATAAGGCTGTAAAAAAAGCTCTAGGAGACAAGAAGATATTCAATGAGGGGCAGTTCTTCAGTGATGAGATGAGGTTTGTTGATATTTGACAAGAGGTTTGACACGTTAAAAAACACCCCCCACCTGGTGTTATGTACCTATTTGGACTTTTGTGTACGCGTGTCAAACTCTCTTCAACAAAACTCTTATATGCTTTAACATTATACTTACTATATACGCGGATGAGAGATAAGTATAATAGTATATATTACAAAAAGATTTTTACACACAATATTTATGACATTTGACACAGAGAGGTAATTATGCAAACATTCGCTCCTGAGGGACAAGATATTCACCTTGGCTTCCAACGTTTAGATTATAGGCGTTTAGGAAAGCAAAGAGTAGAAGCCTGGCAGATTTTAAATAGTATTAGAGGTATTGATAATCACGGTAATACACTACAAACACGAGGTTGGGTATCTCACCCAGCAACTAAGATGTGGTCCGGGTATCCAAGAGCTTTAGCATATTACGGTATAGCTTGTTGCGAAGAATGGTTGTATAGAGGATATCGAGATTCCTTACTGGAACGTTTTTATGATGTCTATGAGTTATTAAAATTCGATGATGCGACTCCTCCGATATTTTTAGATGACATTAAAGAGTCACACAGATCAAACTTAATTAGAAAGTATCCTGAATATTATTCTGAGTATTGGCCAGACACATCAGATGACATACCATACTACTGGCCGCGATAGGAAAGACATGAACCAAGAATTTATTGAAGAATGGAAAACCATAGAGGAGTTCCCAAATTACGATATTAGTAACTATGGAAACATTGCTAATAATTTTAATGAAGTATTATTAGAAGTAAGTAAAACAAAACAAGGAGCTTTAAAAGTTGGTCTTGTAAAAGATGGGAAGCAGTACACTAGATCTGTTAAAGTTTTAGTAGCCGAAGCTTTTGTTATAGGACAAACCGATATATTTGATACTCCGATATTATTAGACGGTGATCAATCAAACTGTAGTGCTTGGAATATTGAGTGGAGACCACGTTGGCATGCTTGGAACTATTCATATCAGTTCAATGACATTAAAGAATTTTATTATATGGGCCCAGTGCTTGAGTTAGATTCGGATGGAATAATTTTAAGAGCATATAGAACAATCGTAGATGCTGCTGTTGATAATGGAGTTTTATTTTCAGACGTATGGAAGTCAGTGCATACAAAAAAAGAAACATTCCCTACTGGACAGATATTTACATTAGCTGATAAAGTATAAACCTGGTGAGTTTACAAGGGCTATAATAGAGGAGAGCCGCATTTTAAGCGGTTTCTATATTTTTTGCGAGGTGTCTATGAAAGAAAGAGACTATCAAGCGAGCCTAATTAAACGATTAAATAAAAGATATAAAGATTGTCTTATTATGAAAAATGATTCTGGGTACATTCAAGGTATTCCAGATTTGACAGTTTTATATAATGGGTTATGGGCAATGTTAGAAGTTAAAGCAAATTCTGAGGCGCACACTCAACCTAATCAAGACTATTATGTTGATCGATTGGATACAATGTCGTTTGCGGCATATATTCACCCGGACAATGAGTCAGAAGTGATTCGTCTACTAGATCAACATTTTGGTAGGTAACCGATGGACAATGAAAAATTAAACTTAGAAAAGGCGATACAAGTAAACAACACTTCTAAAGCTGAGATCAAAAAAATACATAACCATCCAAAAGGGTGGGAACCATCGTTTGAGTGGAATGGTAAAGATGGTGTTGTTGTAACACTATTACCAGACGACAGAGAATTATATTCGAGTCTATGGGACGAGATAATCAAAGACTGGGGATTAGACCCAAGTCTAGTAGCCATAGATCAAAGTTCAATCCAAATTCGAGGATGGGACGCAAACGTTTCTGAAGGAACTGGAAACGAAAAAGTAACTTATGTGAAGCGGATGCGCTACTACAAGGCAAATATTATTTTAAGAGAGACACTGGAAAACCGATTAGACGTAGATAATTTAATTAATGATATTAAGAAAAAGTCTAAAGTTACTAAAAAGGTAATCAAATCAGATGGTATATTTGACTTGATTGTTTGTGTTAGCGACTGGCAAATTGGAAAAGGCGAAGGCGATGGTTCGTCCGGATCAGTCGACAGAATAATGGAAAGTCTTTCGAATTTAGTAAATCACATAAAAGAACTTAAAAAGCTAAACCGCCAGCCTAGAAACATTTATATTCTAGGAATGGGAGACTTAGTTGAACAGTGTTCTGGCCATTACGCAATGCAGACATTTCAGGTAGACCTAGATCGTCGCCAACAAATGCAAGTTGTTCGTAGGCTTTTATTAGAATACGTAGATTCGTTATTTCAACTATGCGAAGAGCTTATATTGATAGCCGTTCCTGGAAATCATGGTGAAAACAGAATTAACGGTAAAGCGTTTACAACATTTACAGACAATGATGACTTAGCTGTTTTCGATAACATATTTGAAATAGTAAATTCTAATAAAGAACGTTATAACAATGTTCACGTTAAGTTAGCCAATAACCTATCCACAACATTTGAAGCGTGTTCTAGTGATGATTCAGATGGTATTGTTATTGGTCTAACACATATGCATGCTGGAAGATCTGGCAAAGATCCAAGAGCTAAGGTTATAAATTGGTGGAAGGGACATGCTCTTGGTAGAGGTGATGTTCATGATGCTGATATTCTAGTAACAGGTCACTATCATCATTTAATGATAGATGAATCTAGCGGTCGGACATGGTTTCAGTGTCCAGCGCAAGATCCAGGATCTGCTTGGTATGAAGAAATGACAGGTCAACATAGTCCTAACGGACTGTTGGTATTTTCAGTTAGTCACGAATTTAATGCTAGAAAATGGGGCGATTTAAAACTATTATAGAATATGGGGTTTTATGGACTTTACTCGCAAACCTGAATTAGAAGGTCAACATGCATTTTTAAGTCCGAGTAACTATCATTGGATAAACTATTCGGATGAAAAACTAGAAGAGCGATATAATACAGCAATGGCAGCGAGGCGTGGAACCGAGTTACATGAGTTTGCACATCAAGCGGCTAAACTAGGAATTAAACTACCTAAGTCTGAAAAAACTTTAAACATGTATGTTAATGATATTATTAGCTATAAGATGTCATGCGAAGTGCCGTTATATTATTCACCTAATTGTTTTGGTCATGCTGATGCGATATCTTTTAGGAATAATAATTTAAGAATCAGTGATTTAAAAACTGGAGTTACTAAAGCATCCCATACACAATTGGAAGTATATTCAGCGTTGTTCTGTTTACAATACATGATAGAACCAAATGATATATTCATAGAATTAAGAATCTACCAAAATGACGAGATAAGTATTCATGAACCAAGTCCAGAACATATTTCTCGCATAATGGAAAAAATTGTAGATTTTGACTTAAAAATCGAATCATTTAAAGTTGGAGGTTTTTGGTGAAAGTTGATGGCGCATATTTAGCACACTATGGTATTTTACGTAAATCAGGAAGATACCCTTGGGGATCGTCAAGTAATCAATCGACCAGAAATAAGAGTTTTCTGGAGTATGTTGAAGATCTACGAAACCGACTCGGTTATAACGAAGTAGAGATTGCTAAAACAATAGGTATATCTACCACACAACTTAGAGCAGCAAAAACAATTGCTAAAGCTGAACAAAAGCAGTCAAGTATATCAATGGCTCAAAGGTTGAGAGATAAAGGAATGGGTAATGTTGAAATCGGTAGGCGCATGGGTATTAATGAATCGTCTGTTAGAGCATTACTAAAACCAGGCGAACAAGATAAAGCTGATGTTTTAATGACGGTATCCGGTATGCTTAAAGATCAAGTAGCTGATAAAAAATATTTAGATGTTGGTAGTGGTGTAGAACAGCACATCGGTATTAGCGAAACTAAATTAAAAGCAGCAATCGCCAATCTTCAAGAAGAAGGATATTCCATTCACTATATTAAAGTACCAACAACCATTGGTAACGAAACAACTGTTAAAGTTTTAGTTGGTCCAGAAACAACATGGTCTGAACTCATGCAAAACCGAAACGATATTAAGCAGATAGCAGCATATTCTGATGATGGCGGTAGAACCGTTTATGGTATACTACCACCAAAAGCTTTTGATTCAGCAAGACTTCAAGTTAGGTATGCTGAAGAAGGTGGAAAAGATGCAGATGGTGTTATTTATGTTAGACCTGGCGTAGATGATATTTCCATAGGTGGATCTATGTATGCGCAGGTTAGAATTAAAGTAGATGACACGCATTATATTAAAGGTATGGCTATGTATAAAGATGATCTCCCTGATGGAGTAGATCTCTTATTTAATACAAACAAAAGTGATACTGGAAATAAGCTAGATGCCTTAAAACCATTAAAAGAGGACTTGGATAATCCATTCGGAACTCTAATAGATAGACAAATCATATCTAGAGATGCAGATGGTAAAGAAAACGTAACATCCGTTATGAATCTTGTGCGAGAAGAAGGAAGTTGGGCTAAATGGTCTAATACCATATCTCCACAAGTCCTATCTAAACAATCACCAACATTAGCTAGAACTCAATTAAACATGACTTATGAGTCTAGACAAAAAGAGTTAAATGATATTTTAGCACTAACAAATCCAATTGTAAAACAAAAATTATTATTGGAGTATGCTGATGGTGTAGATTCAGCGGCTGTTCATTTAAAGGCGCAAGCACTACCAAGACAAGCAACACATGTTATTTTACCAGTTGAGAGTCTTTCGGAAAACGAAGTCTACGCTCCAAATTATTTAAATGGAGAAAGAGTCGTTTTAGTCCGATATCCACATGGCGGTATATTTGAAATACCTGAATTAACAGTTAATAATAATCACCCAGAATCAAAAAAGCTTTTAGGTGATGCTAGAGATGCGGTTGGTATTAATACAAAAGTTGCTGAAAGATTATCAGGCGCAGACTTTGACGGTGATACAGTATTGGTTATTCCAAACAATCAAAACAAAGTAAAGACCTCGCCTGCTTTAGATGGTCTTAAAAACTTTGACCCGCAAAGAGCATATCCTGGTTATGAAGGTATGAAGAAGATGACAAATACCCAAACTGAAATGGGTAAGATATCTAACTTAATTACCGACATGACTCTCCAGGGTGCTCCGCATAGTGAAATTGTTAGGGCTGTTAGACACTCAATGGTTGTTATTGATGCTGAGAAACACGGTTTAAATTATAAAGAATCTGCTGCTGTAAACGGTATTAAAGAACTACAACAAAAATATCAACCTAATGGTGGAGCATCTACTATAGTATCTAGGGCTAAAGGTCAAGTTTATATTCCAGAACGTAGAGAAAGACGCGCCTCCGAAGGCGGAGCAATCGATCCTAAAACAGGAAAGATTGTTTATGTTGAGACTGGAAACATATCTAAAAGAACAGGTAAACCAGTAACAACAAAGACTCAACGTTTGGCCGTAACAGAAGATGCTTTTAAACTATCATCCGGAACACCAATGGAAACCTTGTATGCTACACAATCTAATAGACTTAAAGACTTAGCTAACTCAGCCCGAAAAGAAGCTGTAAACACAGAGAACACTAAGTGGTCCGAGTCTGCTAAGAAGGTCTATAAGAACGAGGTTTCATCTCTGGATAGTAAGTTATCGCTAGCTATTAGAAATCGTCCATTAGAGCGTCAGGCTCAGATAATTGCTAATAGTATTGTAACACAAAAGCGTCAGTATGAACCTAACATGCCTAATGATAAACTAAAGCGAGTAAAGACTCAAGCTCTAGAGCAAGCTAGAACAATAACTGGTGCGCATAAAACTAAGATTGTGATAACACAAACAGAGTGGAACGCGATACAAGAAGGCGCAATCTCGTCAACAAAGCTTAGAAGTATATTAGACAATGCTGACATGGATGTTGTTAAAGAGTTAGCAACACCAAGACCAAAGCTTCTAATGACAAATTCTAAGACTATGAGAGCTCAAGCAATGTTATCCTCTGGTTACACTAGAGCTGAGGTTGCTAGCGCATTAGGGGTATCTCTATCAACGTTAGATGAGGCTACTAGTGTTTAGTTCATATTGTCCTAGTGTGTTGGTAACCCCCACCTAGTTCATATTGTCCTAGTGTGTTGGTAACCCCCACCTAGTTCATATTGTCGATGGCGTGGTGGTGTGTAAAGCATATTCCTTTGTGCATATTCGTAGGCTGGCTATAGTCGTCTCTGCGTCTATTACATATTTGTTTAGAACTTACACACTACCGCACCACCACCACTACTCGTAACCTTACCAGTACTAGTACTAGTACACAACCAACCAAGGTAATGATGTAAACATAAGTTCTCAATTAGTTATAGAGAAGTATGATGCGTATAGAGAGTCGTGTTCGCATTCGTTTAGAGCGCTTACGATCCCTACACAGCTACACTAAGGTCGTGTTCATATTCGTTTAGAGCGCTTACGATCCCTACACAGCTACACTAAGGTCGTGTTCATATTCAGATAGAGTGTCAAAAGGATTGTGTGGTGCTCTTTAATACTCTATCTGAACCAAAGTAAGTAACAGAGTGTGGTTACACAGTAACTAACGTCTATGTTCATATTCACAATCACTACTCTTTAGGTAGATCGAGCTATTACATCGGTGCGGTACACTATGTTCATATTCGTTCAGCCTAAAGTAAGACTGAGTTAGGTAACACAATGATTAAAACAATGTTAACAACGATAGACAATCCACACAATCCTTTTGACAACTTCAGAGCTTGGTACTCTTGGGATGTTGCAGCTGGATACTACTCCGGCAACCTACTAGCCAACCTAGTAGCTACTTCGTATGAACTAAGTGAAGAACAACAAAATCAAGCTAACACTGATGCTATTGAAGAAATAATTAAAGAAAATGTTACCGGAAAATATAAGAAAATAACACGATATATTCCCGATTAAATGATATTTAACATTGGCAGGGGGAGGGGTCTAGCAAACAAAGCCCCCCCTATACAT
>Ga0049080_10000258_pt1 | contig 17634 bp, 17 predicted proteins | sample GreLakmeER15MSRF_FD_66716 | JGI IMG/M metagenome (GOLD analysis project Ga0049080, IMG submission 66716) | Freshwater lentic microbial communities from great Laurentian Lakes, MI, USA - Great Lakes metaG ER15MSRF | ecosystem: Environmental > Aquatic > Freshwater > Lake | place: Great Lakes... | reverse complement strand
TTGCTAATCTTGCATTTGATAAAGCTAATACAGCTAACGTTTTTGCCGTGGCTGCTTTTGCCAGAGCTAATGCAGCTAACATAACTGCAGATGCAGCTTTTGCTAGAGCTAATGCTGCTAACTTGATTGCTAATCTTGCTTACGATAAAGCTAATACAGCAAACGTAATTGCTGTTGCTGCATTTGATAAAGCTAATAATGCACAAACAACCAATTCAATTGTATTCATTTCAGATACGCCGCCGTCAGGAATTAGCAATGGAACACTTTGGTGGAATTCAAGCGACGGATCATTGTATATAAGATATGGTGATGGTAATAGCACTCAATGGGTTGTAACATTTGGTCAGGGCAGTGGTTCTGCTATAAATGCGAATTCTACAGTGGATGTTACAACAATTGCTAATCTAGCATATGATAAAGCAAATAGCGCAAACGTAATTGCTGTTGCTGCATTTAATGCGGCAAATAGTCCTTCAAATGCAGTATTAAAAACTGGTAATACAATGACTGGCAATCTTGTCATGTCATCCGCAAATATAACATTTGTAACAGAAGTTAATTCGGGCATTTATTGGACAGGTACTGGATCATCATTTATACATTCACCTGCGGCAAATACAATTGTTTTTGGAACATCTTTACTTGAAGACATGCGTCTTGATTCAAGTGGAAGATTGGGTATAGCAACAGCAACTCCTAGAGCAAAGTTTGATATAATTGGTTCATCTGTTGGTAGCGTAACAACATTGACTGATGGTGCTACTATTACGCCAGACTTTGCATCAAATAATTATTTCACAGTAACGCTTGGTGGTAATAGAACTTTAGCTAATGCCACGAATACTGTCATCGGCCAAGCTGGTGTGATTTATCTTGTACAGGATGGAACTGGTGGTAGAACTGTTGCATTTGGTGGTGCATATCGATTTACTGACAATGCTGCACCGACATTGACGACTACTGCAAATGCTGTCGATGCTCTTGTGTATTCAGTTAGAACTGCAAATTCTTATGTTTGTCAAGTCATATACAATGTTGGTAATAGAAATGATACGTGAGAAATTATCATGATACCAGGAAGTATTCCTCTTATTTTGGCGGGTGGTGGAAGTTATCAAATTAATAACTCATTACGATTTCGTAGTGGAAATAGTGGTTTTTTGAGTCGAACTTCTGGTGCTTCGCCAACTAATGATAAAATTTTCACTTGGTCTGGGTGGACTAAACTTGGACGAACAGTAGAGGCAACTACAGACTATGGTGAACTTGTTAATGGATATACCGCATCAACAGATGCCGGTTTTGGGGAGTTATACTTTTATAATGGAGCGTTGAGATTTTCAGGTGCAGTTTCTGTTTGGCGCAACTCGACCGCAGTTTTTCGCGATCCTAGTGCATGGTATCATATTATCCTATCAGTAAACACCACCCAAGCAACTGCTGCTGATAGAATTAAAATTTATGTAAATGGAACTCAAGTAACTTCTTTCACGACTAGTAATGATCCAACACAAAATGCAACAGTTGGAATAAACAATGCATCTACAGCAATACGTATAGGAAGGGACAATGCTGCGTCTTCCACTAGAAACATGGATGGCTATATGGCTGATGTCTACTTCATCGACGGCCAAGCCCTGACGCCCTCCTCTTTCGGCCAGACCGACGCCACCACGGGCGGGTGGGTGCCTAAGAAATATGTTGGTACATTTGGAAATAATGGATTTTTTCTTGAGTTTAAGGATGCATCTGCCGCTTCGAATACAGCAATCGGAAAAGATAGTAGCGGAAACTCAAATCATTTTACTCCTAGTGGTATTTCAGTAACTTCTGGAAATACCTTTGATCAGATGACTGACACCGCAACTAATAACTTTTGCACTCTAAATCCCCTAGACAAATCTGCAGCTGTAACTTTTTCTAGCTCAACATTATCAATCACAGGAGGATCAGCTGGCGGCGGTAGCACATTTAGCCAAACAGGAACAACTTTTGGTATACCAAGAACTGGAAAATGGTATTTTGAATTTTCAAGAGATACCGCTGGAGCCGATGCGAATGGTTTCGGCGTAAATATAACAAGAAACTATAGGGGCGGAAACGGCTGGCCGACTACACGAAACAACGATGGTTATCCTGGATATTATTCTTTTGAATGGGGATTCGCAATAAGCCATGATATTGCTTCAAATAATATAACATGGAGAAATAATTTTATTGTTACCGGTGCAGCTGTTGCTACAAATTCAACTTCCTCAACTGCAACAACCGCAGTATATGGATTCGCAATAGATTGTGATAACAGCCTTGCTTATTTGTATGAAAATGGTTCTTTAAAAACAAATTCCAATGGATTGTCATTTACACATCCTGGTTCAGATGCAATTTTTGCTATTTTCAAATCAGATCATATAGTTTCAGTAAATTTTGGACAAAGACCTTTTGCAAATACACCGCCCACCGGCTTCAAGGCTCTGAACACAGCAAATTTACCAGTACCATCAATAAGAAGACCAAATAGAAATTTTGATATCGTTTTAAGAACAGGAACTGGTGCAAACGCAAGTGTAAATACTCTAGCATTTCAGCCGGATCTTCTGTGGATAAAATCAAGAAGCGCCACAACCAATAATAATATATTTGATAGTTCTCGTGGAGTTGGAAATACACTTGTAACAAATTCTCTTGAAACTGAAATATATGATTCAAATACTTTGATATCTTTTGATAGTAATGGATTTACTTTAGGCAGTGATTCAAACACTAAAGGAGTAAACGTAAATACAGCAACTTATGTAAATTGGGCATGGAAAAAGGGTGTTTCGACTGGAATTGACATAGTAACATTTAGCGGAACAGGTTCTGCAATAAATGTTTCACACTCTTTGGGTGTTGCACCATCTGTAGTAATAATAAAAAATAGATCGGGTTTAGATAGACAATGGTCAGTATATCATAGTTCAATATCAAATTCTGCAACTGGCGGAATTTATCTAAATTTGACAAATGCATGGAATGCGGACTCAACATTGTTTAATAGTATTGCACCAACATCAACACAATTTTCAGTAGGAACATATTATAGTGCCTCAGGAGAAACTCTTCTCGCATATCTATTTGCCGAAGTGGCGGGGTTTAGTCGCTTTGGTTCCTATACCGGAAATGGTAGTACGGATGGTCCGTTCGTTTGGTGCGGCTTCCGCCCCTCGTTCGTGATGATCAAGCGTGTGGACAGCGCAGAGAACTGGTCGATCCAAGACGATGCCCGTAGCCCGTTCAACGTAGTCGATGCGCGGCTTAAGCCCAATTCTGCCGACGCGGAAGGCATTGGGTTGGCGCAGAACGTCGATTTTCTCGCAAACGGATTTAAAATTCGCAACACCGACACCGAGAAGAACGCCAGCGGCGGCACCTACATCTTTGCTGCATTTGCTAAAACTCCATTCAAATATGCTAGAGCAAGATAAGAGGAAAAAATGTTTTTGCTAGACGGAAAAGTTCTAAACGTAGATGTTCCTTTCAATCATAACGGAATACAATATCCTGCAAATTGGCTACGCTTCACAACACTTGAAGAAAAACAAGCAATAGGCATAACCGAAGTGCCAGATCCAATAAGACCGGATGACCGTTTTTATTACGTCAACACCGACGGCACTTCAATGCCAAAAGATCTTGATATGCTAAAAACAAACTTTAAAAAACAAATGGATCAAATAGCATATTCAATGCTATTGCCTACGGATTGGTATGTCATTCGTAAACAAGAAGCAAACGTAGCAATACCAGAAAATATATCTACATTTAGAACAAATGTGCGCGCGGCAGCCGAGACAAATAAAACATCAATACAAGCAACAGGTACAATAGAAGAATTAATTCTAGTAATGAACAACGTAAATAATGTATGGCCGATAGAATTAGATCAACAAATGTTATAAGTAGTAATCATAGGTAAAAAAAATGGCAATAAATTTTCCTAATTCACCTGTTACAGGCGATACATATACTGTAAATGATCTAACATATTACTATACAGGCACTGTGTGGATTTCACTTGATGTAAAATCCAACAATGCGTTCAATGCTGCAAATACAGCACTTGCAAACGCCGTATTAAAAACTGGTAACACAATGACTGGCAATCTTGTCATGTCATCCGCAAATATAGCATTTGCAACCGCAACAAATTCGGGAATATACTGGTCAGGAACAGCATTTATACATTCGCCTGATGCTAATACGCTTGTCTTTGGATCATCTTCATCCGAAGATATTCGTATTGATACTGGCGGTAATATAAACGTTGCCGTAGGTTTTTATGTTACCGGAACTGTTTCTGATGCAGGAGCAAATGTTCTCTCCCAAACATTAACTGACGGCGCTTCAATTGCATGGAATGCCTCTTTAGGTCGAATTGCCACAGTTACATTAGGTGGAGCAAGAGAATTATCTAATGCGACAAATCTTCGTATTGGAACTTATATTCTACATGTTCTTCAAAATACTTCTGGAAATAGCACCTTGACATTTTCAAATCAATATAAATTTACAGCAAATATTCAACCGTCTTTGACATCAAATGCAAATTCAAGAGATGTGTTTTCTTTTGTATCAGACGGAACAAATATGTACGGTGTAATGATACCTGATGTTAGATCATAAATAAAATAGTCTATATAAGGAATAAAAAATGGCTATACCAAGTTCTAGAGAAAATCTAATAGACTATTGCAAGCGTCGTCTTGGTTTTCCAGTAATTGACATAAATGTTGACGATGATCAAGTAGAAGATCGCATTGATGATGCTCTTCAGTTCTATCAAGACTATCACTATGATGCAATTCAAAAAATCTATCTAAAGCACCTAGTGACGCAAACCGACGTTGATCGTCAATATATTGATATGACTCAAGCTTCTGGAGCGGCTACAGTTGTTTCTGGAAATGCTACGGTTACTGGATCAGGAACTAATTTTGCTGCCGAATTTGCAGCTGGAGTTACCCAGTTGACTATAAATGGAGAAACAAAAACCGTCTTGTCAATTAATGACAAGGGTTCAATGGTTATGAATTCGACATATTCTTCAAGTGCAAATACAGTTCCAATAAATGTTGTAGGTGCAGCAGATTCGATTACTGGTGTTACAAGAATATTTTCTTTATCATCGACAAATGCTACAGTAAATATGTTTGATCTTCGCTATCAGTTGAGACTGCATGAACTATATGACTTTACTTCAACATCATATGTCAATTTCGTGTTGACACAGCAACATCTACGCACATTGGACATGTTGTTCTCTGGTGAACAACCAATTAGATTCAATAGACATCAAAATAGATTGTATGTTGATTTGCAGTGGGGTACAGATATTCAAGCCGGTGAGTATTTGATCGTTGAGGGATATAAGATTATTGATCCAAATTCATATACGGACGTATACAATGATCGTTGGTTGAAGAGATATGCTACTGCGCTTATCAAGCGTCAATGGGGACTAAATCTAAAGAAGTTTAGTGGTATTCAGCTTCCTGGCGGTGTTCAGCTAAATGGACAGCAAATCTTTGAAGAAGCAGAAAGTGAAATATCCGAACTTGAAGAAGAAATGCAGAGCAAGTACGAACTCCCTCCAGAATTTATTTTGGGCTAGGTGGCGCAAAATAGTGACTAAATACATCATATTCTTGTTATAGGAGATTATGATGGAAAAAACAGGTTTTATATATCTTTGGTTTGATAAAAAACACAAAAAATACTATCTTGGTTGTCATTTAGGGGAAATAAATGACGGATATATCTGCAGTTCAAAATGGATGCGAGATGCGTATCGTTATCGTAGTCAAGATTTCAAACGCCGTATAATTCAAAAAAACATAGATAAAAATAATCTTCTAGAAACTGAATATAAGTGGCTTCAGTTGATAAAAGATGAAGAACTTGGTAAAAAATATTACAACTTAACAAAAAGACATTTTGGTCATTGGACAAATCTAGATGATGAAAAACGATTGACTATAAACGAAAAGATTTCAAAAAATACAAAAGCTGCTATGTCTCGTGATGATGTTCGCGAAAAAATGGAAGCTATTTGGGAGAAGAATAAAGATAGAGTACAAAGTGAGGAAGAGAAGACGAAGAGAGCTAATTCTAACAGGGGTAAGAAAAGAACTGAAGAAACAAAAAGAAAAATTGGTCAAGCTAATACTATTAGCTTAAAGGGTAGAAAGCTTTCGAAAGAAACAAAGCAAAAACTGAGTGATAGACTGAGTCGTGAAAATAATCCATTTTTTGGTAGGAAACATTCTAAAGAATTACAAGAACAAATAAGTAAAAAAATAAGTTCCTCTTTAAAGGGACGTATTCCAAAAAATACTAATATGTTCAAGAATTCTTTTTGGTGGAATAATGGCATAATAAATAAAAGAAGTTCTATTTGTCCAGGAACTCAATGGGTTAAAGGTAAAATAAAGAAAAAAGTATAACATATGGCAGTAAATCACTACTTCAATAATTTTCCAGGTGTAGTTACGCAAGAACAACTTCTTGCCGAAGATCTTATCATCGAATCCATAAGACAATATGGTGCTGATGTATATTACGTACCAAGAAAATCTTTAAGCGATGAAGATTTGATTTACGGCGAAGATCCTGTAAAGCTTTATAATGCTGCATATTCGATGGAAATGTACATTCAATCAGTTGCTGGATTTGAAGGTCCTGGTGAATTCTTTAGCAAGTTTGGTCTAGAAATTCGCGACTCCATTAGGGTAGTTGTTGCTCGCCGAACATATGAAAAATATGTTCCTGTTGCAGCATATCCAAGACCTCGTGAAGGAGATCTTGTTTATATTCCAGCTTTAGCCAATTTATACGAAATCAAGTATGTAGAAGAAGAAAGAAACTTCTATACTCTTGGTCGTCGTCCTCCACTATTTTATTACTATGAATTGAGTATGGAATTGTACAAATTTTCAAATGAAAGATTTGCAACGGGCGTCAAGGAAATTGATGATGTTGGTCGCGCATATTCGTATACCCAAAACATGGCAATGGTCGCTGGAGGAACTGGCGCATACAAGAGAGAAGAGATTGTGTATCAGGGTTCAAGCCTAGCATCAGCAACATCGACTGCGATAGTTAAAAATTGGTTCCCATCAAACAATATGCTACAATTGATCAATATCAAGGGTACTTTTTCTACAGGAGCTAATGTTATTGGGTCAACATCAAATTCAAAGTTTACATTGACTACGTTCAATAGACAAGATTTCAATGGTGTCTCCGACGAATTGACAAACAACCTTGAGATACAAACTGATGCAAATGGTATCATTGATTTCACCGAAACTAATCCATTCGGAGAACCTTGATGTCAGGAATATTTGGCAATCATTTCTATCATCGTATCACACGAAAAATTGTTGTTGCATTTGGATCACTATTCAATGAAATTCAACTTGTACGATACAATAAAGCAGGAACAACGGAACTTGAACGTGTTCTTGTCCCTATAGTATATGCACAGAAAGAGAAATTTTATAATCGTATAAAGGGTGATCCAAATCTACTAAAAAGCATTCAGGTTACATTGCCTAGAATGTCTTTTGAAATTGTCGCGGTTGAGTACGATCCTATAAGAAAGCAAAATAGCTTGATAAGAAATACAAATCTTACAACGGCTACAAGCACGACACAAAAAACTCAATATATGGGTGTTCCATATAATTACGATTTTAGTCTTTCAATATATGTTCGTAACATTGAAGATGGATGGCAGATAGTAGAGCAAATATTGCCAATTTTTAATCCGGATTATACGTTAACTCTGGATTTAGTTAGTGCTATGGGAATAAAAAGAGATGTTCCTATTATATTGAATTCAGTAGGATATACAGTTGACTATGAAAGTTCTCATGATGATGATGCTACTCGTGTTGTCATTTTTGATTTGCTATTTACAGTTAAGGCAATGATATTTGGTCCAATTACAGATTCAAAAATTATTACAAAAGCAAATACAAACATATATGGATCATTTACTAGCGGTAATTCAGGTGGAGAAGATATATTTGTTCTTGATTTACAAAATGGAGGATTTAATACATACAAAGTTGGCGAATTAATTTGGCAAGGCGGATCTTATGAATTCCCAGATGCAAAGGCAGAAGTTGTCGAACACGATACACTTAATAAAAAGTTATACATAAAAGATGTTTATGGATCGAAAAACGGATTTGGTGCATTTACAAAAAATGTAGATGTGATAGGTGCATCAACAGGAGCAACATGGAATGTTGCAAGTTCTTATGTTTCAAATGTCAAATTAGTTATTGGTACAGTAGTTCCTGATCCAATAACCGCAAACGTAAACAGTGACTTTGGATTTACGGAAACGATAATAGAATTTCCAAACACATTAGGATTATAATGAGCAAGATTGATGATAACTTGAGTGAGATATTGAATATCGAACCAGTAAGGAAACAGGAAGTAGTTCCTGTTCAAGTAGAATCTCAAAATGATACGCAAACGGATTACGATTTAAGTCGTCAGACAATTCGTAATCTTGTTCGAAAAGGTGAAGAAGCACTTGATGAATTGCTCTTTGTTGCCAAACAGAGCGAAAGTCCAAGAGCATATGAAGTTGTTTCTGGCATGATAAAGAACATATCAGAAGTGACAAAGGAGTTGATCGATCTTCAAAAGAAAATGAAAGAATTAAATGAAGAAACTCCGAAGTCTTCTAGCGGCGTAAATGTTCAAAATGCTGTATTTGTTGGATCAACAGCAGAACTTCAAAAACTACTAAGACAAAATAAAGAACAACAGACAGATGGCTGATACTATTGCATATATGTCTAACCCAAATCTAAAACGCGCAGGCGTCAAGATTGAATGGACTGAAGATCAAGTTAAAGAATACATAAAATGTTCCGAAGATCCTGTTTACTTTGCATTGAATTATGTAAAAATTGTCAATGTTGATGAAGGCCTTGTTCCTTTTAAAATGTGGAAATTTCAAAAACACATGCTTGAAACATTTCATAAGAATCGTTTCGTTGTGTGTAAAATGCCTCGTCAGGTTGGTAAATCAACTACGATTATATCATATCTTTTACATCAGATTTTATTTCGTGATAACACAAGTGTTGCAATGCTTGCAAACAAAGGATCGACGGCTCGTGAACTATTGAGCCGTCTGCAGCTTGCATATGAAAATCTACCTATTTGGTTGCAACAAGGAATTGTGACCTGGAACAAAGGTAACATTGAACTTGAAAACGGATCAAAAGTTCTAGCTGCTGCAACATCATCAAGCGCAGTTCGTGGTGGATCATATAACATTCTGTTCCTTGACGAATATGCGTTCGTTCCAAACAATCAAGCCGATCAATTCTTCAATTCGGTATATCCTACGATTTCTTCTGGTAAGACATCTCAGGTTCTTGTAGTTTCTACACCAAACGGATTGAATCATTTCTATCGTATGTGGGCGGATGCAACTAGCAAGAGAAGCAATTATGTTCCGATTGAAGTCCATTGGTCCGAAGTTCCGGGTCGTGATGAAAGATGGAAAGAAGAGACAATAAGAAATACATCCGTTGATCAGTTTAGAGTCGAATTTGAAACTGAATTTGTCGGTTCTTCTCATACATTGATATCTGGAGCCAAACTCAAAACACTTGTATTCAATAATTCAATTAGACAAGATGGGCAATTTGATATATTTGAAGAACCTCAAAAAGATCACACTTATGTAATTACAGCAGACGTATCAAGAGGTCAGGGTCTTGATTACTCAGCTTTTTCGATCATAGATGTAACAAGTATACCATATAGACAAGTTGCCAAATATAGAGATAAACAAATTTCTCCTCTGCTATATCCAACTATTCTATTTAATGCTGCAACATTATACAACAACGCATATATTCTTGTTGAAATTAACGATATTGGTCAACAAATTGCAGACATTTTACATCATGAATTGGAGTATGAAAATCTTGTCAAGATACAAATCAAGCCTCGACAAGGTCAACAAATGTCATTTGGACACACAAAGAAGATACAATTTGGTGTTAAGACATCTGTGGCTACAAAGAGAATTGGTTGCTCAAACTTGAAAACCTTAATTGAAAGCGATAAGTTATTGATAATGGATTCTGATACTATCATGGAGTTAATGACTTTTGTGGCTACTCGTGAATCTTTTGCCGCGGAAGAAGGAAGCCATGATGATTTGGCTATGACTTTAGTTCTTTTTGCTTGGTTTATAGCTCAAAGAAACTTTAGGGAGTCTTTGAGCGGCGACATTCGTACTGTTCTTCAAAAAGAGCAACTAAATATATCGCAAGAAGATTTAGTGCCATTTGGTATTATAGATGATGGTATTAATGATAGAAACATGGAAGTTGTTGATTTAGAGAGACAATGGCTTGAAGAGAGAAAATTGAAAGCGCCTTTAGATAGTTACGACTATGATTGGAGAAGTCGAGTTTGAAAAACTTGATTTCTATAAATAATACTATACATTTATCAAAGTTCTCTACTTCTGAAAGGAGTAAACAATGGCTTTTCAATTGAGTCCGGGCGTAGTTACAACTGAAATTGATCTAACGACTGTAATTCCTGCAGTTTCGACAACAAACGGCGGTTTTGTCGGCGATTTTAGTTGGGGTCCAGCAAATACAGTAATTACTGTAGATAGCGAAAATACTCTTGCATCATTTTTTGGTAAACCAGATAATAATTCATTTATTTCCTTTTTTACTGCAGCAAGCTTTTTGGCTTATGGAAATAATCTTAGACTGGTTCGTGCAATCAATTCATCATCAAAAAATGCAACGGCAAATGGAACAGGACTATTAATTGAAAACAACGATCAATGGTTTAACAATTATAGAGCAACAACGACATCAAATACAGGTTGGGGCAACACAAATTTCATAGGCGTAGCTGCGCGTTGTGCTGGTACACTAGGGAATTCAATTAAAGTTGCATATCTTCCGGCCGGTAATGCAAGTTTGTTTTCAAATTGGGCATATAGTTCTTTCTTTGATTCTGCACCAGGAACATCTCAATATGCTGCTTCAAGAGGAGCGGCAAATGATGAAATTCACGTTGTAGTAATCGATGCGACTGGTCTAATTGCTACCGGAGGCACTCCTGCAGGTACAAATGCTGCCGGATCTGTTCTTGAAACATTTAAAAATCTTTCTGTTTCTTCTGATGCAAAAAATTGGGACGGATCAAGCTTATTCTATCCTGATGTCATTGCTTCTCAATCAAATTACATTCACTGGCTTTCTCACCCAGCAAATACTACAAATTGGGGAACTGCAGCAACAAGCGGCGTAACTTACGTTGGTGTTGGTGGCTTGAGTGCAGGGGTGGCAAATGGCACAACTCTTTCTGGTGGTGCATACACAGCAGCCTCTGATGCGAACAAACAGACTGCATGGGATAGACTAAAGAATGCTGATGAAGTAGATGTTTCTCTACTAATTACGGGTGATGCAAGTGCAACTGTTGCTCAATATGTAATTGATAACATTGCCGAATATAGAAAAGATTGCGTTGCATTTATATCTCCGGCTTCTGCAAACGTTGTTAATAATCCTAGTGGCGAAGTAACTGCAATAACAGCACAAAAGAACACGAATATCAATCGCTCTTCTTCTTACGCAGTATTTGATTCTGCATGGAAATACATGTTTGACAAATACAACAACGTCTATCGCTGGATTCCTCTAAACGGAGACATTGCTGGACTATGCGTTCGTACAGATTCTACTCGCGATCCTTGGTTCTCGCCAGCTGGTTTAAATCGCGGACAAATAAAGAATGTAGTAAAACTATCTTGGAATCCAAACAAGACCAATAGGGATGATCTATACAAGATTGGTGTAAATCCAGTTGTCTCCTTCCCTGGAGAAGGTACTGTGTTGTTTGGCGATAAGACAATGCTTTCAAAGCCTTCCGCATTTGATAGAATAAACGTTCGTCGTCTATTCATCGTGCTTGAAAAAGCTATAGCTACTGCTGCAAAGTATTCTCTATTCGAATTCAATGACGAATTTACAAGAGCACAATTCGTTTCTCTTGTAGATCCATTCCTAAGAGATGTTCAAGGTCGTCGTGGTATCTATGACTATAGAGTAGTCTGTGATGAAACAAACAATACACCTGAAGTAATTGATCGTAACGAATTTGTGGGTGATATTTACATTAAGCCTGCACGTTCAATCAACTTCATTCAGTTAAACTTTGTTGCTGTTAGAACTGGTGTGGCGTTTGACGAAATTGTTGGAAGATTCTAATAAATAGAAAGAAATAGGAGTACTCTAGATGCCTTTCAATATAACAGATTTTCGTGCTAGACTAACTGGAGATGGTGCAAGACCAAATCTATTTGAAGTTAGAATGGCATTCCCAGCCATAGCCGGAGGAACTGCGGATTCTACACTACTAACTTTTACATGTAGAGCTGCTCAACTTCCGGGATCTTCAATCGGTTCTGTAATTGTTCCTTACTTTGGTCGTGAAGTTAAGCTTGCTGGAAATAGAACTTTCCCAGATTGGACAATGACAATCATCAATGATGAAAACTTTAAAGTAAGAAATGCTTTTGAGAAATGGATGCAGGGAATTAATGCTAACTTCTCAAATAGAAGAAATTCTACATTTGCTACACCTGCCTCTTATTCAAGACCAGCAACAGTAATTCAGTATGGCAAAAGAGGTCAAATCATAAAAAACTATCAACTTGTTGGGGCATTCCCAATTGACATCTCACCTATTGATCTTGATTGGGGTGCAAACGACACTATTGAAGAATATGCGGTTACACTTCAATATCAATACTGGGAGTCTGATACAACAATTCCTAGATCTTCAACTGTTTCTGTACCTACCACTTCAACAGAAACTTCTGGACCAGTTGGATAATAGTAGACTACTCTTATATCATGATCTTTTTGAAGGGAAAAGTAAATGGCTAATTGGAAGTTATTTGGATTTCAAATAACAAATGAAAAAACCAAGAAGCAGGAAGAGCAACAGGATGTAAAGAATATAACTGAAAAATCCTTTGCTCTTCCTCAAAACGACGACGGTGCCGTTACGCTACAAACTGGAGCGTATTTTGGCACCTATGTCGATTTGGAAGGCGTTGTTCGAAATGAAATTGAACTCATCACACGCTATCGTGAAATGGCAATGCAGCCAGAACTTGAAACTGCAATTGATGACATCGTCAATGAAGCAATTGTCATGCAGGGTCATGAAGAACCTCTAACAATCAATCTTGATGACATAAAAATACCTGATACTATAAAAAAGAAAATTCGTGAAGAATTTGAAAACATTCTAAGAATGTTAAATTTTGGTAACATGGGCTCTGAACTATTTCGTCGTTGGTACATTGATGGAAGAATGTTTTATCATGTCGTCATCGATGAAACTAGACCAAGAGATGGTATCAAAGAACTAAGATATATTGATCCAAGACGTATTCGTAAAGTTCGTGAAATTCAAAAGACAAAAGATCCTGCAACAGGCGGCGACATCATCAAGACAGCTCGCGAATACTATCTCTACAATGAACGTGGTATTATTGGCGCACATTCAAATCTTGGTATGAGAATTGCGCCAGACGCAATTGTCAACGTGAATTCTGGTTTGATGGATTCTCGTCGTGCAATGGTTCTATCATATTTGCACAAAGCCATCAAGCCACTAAATCAGTTGCGTATGGTCGAAGACGCAACTGTCATTTATCGTCTATCTCGCGCACCAGAACGTCGCGTATTCTACATCGACGTAGGTAACTTACCCAAGGTCAAGGCTGAACAATATCTTCGCGACATCATGGTCAAGTATCGTAATAAGCTTGTGTATGATTCAAGTACGGGCGAAATTAGAGATGATCGCAAGCATCTATCAATGCTTGAAGACTTTTGGTTGCCGCGTCGTGAAGGTGGTAAGGGTACAGAAATTCAGACTCTTCCGGGTGGTCAAAATCTTGGTGAAATGGAAGATGTAAAGTATTTTGAACGTAAGCTATACAAATCACTGAGCATTCCTATTTCTCGACTTGAAATGCAACAAGGATTTTCAATTGGTCGCACATCAGAAATTACAAGGGACGAATTGAAGTTTTCAAAGTTTGTGTTTAGACTTCGTAATAAGTTTTCAACTTTGTTTGATGAAGCTTTGCGTGTGCAGCTATCATTGAAGGGTATTTGCACCGTCGAAGAGTGGGATTATTTTAAAGAAAACATTTATTATGATTACATTACAGACAATAATTTTGATGAATTAAAAAAAGCAGAATTAATCCAGAATCGAATTGGTGTTTTACAGTTGGCAGATCCTTATATTGGTAAGTATTTTTCAATCGAATGGGTTCGTAAAAACATATTGAACCAAACAAATGACGAAATTGAAGAAATTAAAAGTCAAATTGAAAAAGAGCAAGAAGAGATGGAAAAAATGCAGCAAGCACAACAAGCTGCAATGGGAGTGGATCAACAACAAGATCCTAACAACTTAGAAACCTCACAAGAAGATCAATCTCAGAAAATAGATGTTGATAGTGGATTTGAAAATGCAACACAGCCCCAACAAAATTCCTTAGACAACATGGTGAAAACTGGGCTAAAAATGGAAAATAAATCCAATCTAAATAATATACTAAGAATCATTAAAGATCGGAGAAATGTCATATGAGCAAAGACATTGTAAAAAACATTGTAGAAAATATTTACAATGATCAATTTAATACTTTAAAAGAAGATGTTGCAACTGCTATCTCAAAAAAAGCTGTTGATCTTCTTGAAAATAAAAAAATTGTAGTTGGTAAAAAGTTTTTTGAAAACAAGTAATTATAATTAAAATGAAAACATTAAGCACTTTTCTTTTAGAGGCAAAAAAACTTAACGATGACGAAATCATCGTCGAGGCTGCATCTTTTAAAAGTGATCCTCCAAATATGATTGTCTTAAAACGTAAAGCTATTCGTATTTTTCCAGATGGAAGAAAAGTTGCTTTATATCATGCAGACAAGATTGACAAATATGTTTCTATTCCATATTCAGATATGACACAAAAGAATGTTATGCAGGTTCATGAGGCATGGATGCCTAAAGGAAATATAGGCTTACTAATGCAAATTGTTTCTTCCGGAGAACCTGACATAATTACATTTCAAGATAGTCTTAGTATGAAAATTGATGTATTGACTGCTCAGTCCATTGTTAATCTTTACAATAGCGTCAGTGCATCAAATAAAACAAAAATTGAAAAAATGGTAAACAAAGATAAAATTAATTTTGCAAAAGTTGCAGCCTTTTCTCATGGCGCACACACAGATTTGGGGCAATAAAAAATGGCAAATACATCACAAAAACTAATTGATTCTGAAAGAAGAGTCGTTTATAAGTGGACAGGAAATACAGCCGAAGCAGCAGTAATTAAAATTGATGCCGGAGCCCTTAATTTTTCATTAAATGCAAATAATCAACTTCTTGGATCAGGAACTGATCGCAAATCAATTTATCGTCTAGCACTAAAAAAGGTAATCTACGATATTGCTCCAGGTCAAGCTGCGGGAAATGGGTATGTTGAACTTTATTGGGCGGGTACGCCAAATCAAACAATAATATCATTGTCTGGTTGTGGACAAATGGACTTTGCAGAGGGTGGAGACGGTATTGTTATCACAAACAATGCGTCTGGAGCTGGAGCTAACGGAAATGTTGGACTACAGACAATAAACTTTGCTTCGACCGGCTGCTCATATACAATTATTGCCGACTTTAGAAAGCAATCAGACGATTATTCTACATTCGATAGGAATTAATAAAATGTCATCTACAAAAAAATTAGTAGAATCAATTTTTACAGAAGATCTAAATCAGGCATCTGAAAATCTTTCTGAATCGTTTATGGAAATTCTAAAACAAAAACTAGTAGAAGCAAAAAAAATTGTTGCCGCAAAGTATGATGTTGCTGAACTTTCCGAAGCTTTGAAAAACATTGAAGAAGTTGAACAAGTTGATGAATCAAATGTTGTTCGTATGGGTCGTCTAAAAATGATTAGAGCCCGTATTCGCGGTGGAAAAGTTCAACGTCGTGTGAAAAAATCGGCTGTTCCTGGAATGAGAATTTCTGGCGGTAAACTTGTTCGTATGTCTCCCGCAGAAAAACGTAAACGTAAATTGGGCGCTCGTCGTGCAAAAATCAAGCGTCGTGCTAAATTAGCTCGCGCTCTTATAAAGCGTAGACGTTCATTGATGAAAAGAAAGGCTCTAGGTTTAAGATGAAACTTATCAAAGAAGTTGTAGAAGAAGTTCGTTATCTTACTGAAGAAAATCCAATGGGCCAAAAAGAACACTACATTGAAGGAGTGTTTCTTCAAGCTGAACGTCAGAACAGAAATGGTAGAGTATATCCAATGGATATTCTACAAAGAGAAGTTCAGAGATATACTTCTAATTACATAATGCAAAATCGTGCGTTTGGTGAACTTGGTCATCCAGACACGCCAACAATCAATCTTGATCGTGTATCTCACATGATCAAGGATTTGAGACAAGAGGGTACAAATTATATTGGTAAAGCAAAAATTTTGGATACTCCTTATGGAAAGATTGTGAAAAATTTGATAGATGAGGGCGCTCGTTTAGGCGTATCTTCTAGAGGACTTGGTTCGCTAAAAGCCAGAAACGGTGTGAATATGGTACAAGATGATTTTTATTTGGCTACAGCTGCCGATATTGTTGCAGATCCTTCAGCTCCAGATGCCTTTGTAAGAGGTATTATGGAAGGCAAAGAATGGGTTATCGAAAATGGTCAATGGAAAGAGATTGACTATGATCATGCAAAGAAAGCTTTGAATGAAGCAAGTAGACGAGACTATGAAGAAGTCAAGCTTCGCGAATTCAAAAATTTCCTTTCAAAACTTTAATTATTATAAATAGTCTAATATAAAGGAGCAATTCAAAAATGGCAAAGAAAAATCTAGCTGAAGCAGCTGCTGCTATTCTTTCAGGCAACATGGCTTCTCTAAAACCAATGTCAAAAGATGCTGAATCTTTTGGTCAAGCTGGCGAAACACCAGCTGTCGCAACACCGGGACAAGGTGGAACACCAGAAACAGTTCAACCTGCTATTGCATCTGCTGCTGAAGCTGGCGTCGAAAAGGCCATTGGAGCAGCTCCAACAGCAACTCCTCCAGGAGCAAAGCCATCACCGGCTTCTAAGGATCCTATGGCAAAAGCTTCTTATCAAGTAAATGAGGAAGAAGACGAAAAAGATGAAGATAAAGCTTCAAAAGAAGACGAAAAAGAACATGAAGATGAAGACGAAGAAGAAGATGACGAAAAGAAAGCCATGAAGGAAGAAGAAGACGAAAAGAAAGCCATGAAGGAAGACCTTGATGCTCTTTTCAATGGTGAAAATCTTTCTGAAGATTTCATGAAGAAGGCTGCAACAATTTTTGAAGCTGCTGTAACTGCAAGAGCTAATAAGATTGAAGAAAAGCTACAGGAACAGTATGCCGAAATCCTTGAAGAAGTTACGGAACAACTCAAGGAAGAAATGACTGAAAAAGTAGACGACTATCTA
>Ga0049080_10000257_pt1 | contig 17653 bp, 11 predicted proteins | sample GreLakmeER15MSRF_FD_66716 | JGI IMG/M metagenome (GOLD analysis project Ga0049080, IMG submission 66716) | Freshwater lentic microbial communities from great Laurentian Lakes, MI, USA - Great Lakes metaG ER15MSRF | ecosystem: Environmental > Aquatic > Freshwater > Lake | place: Great Lakes... | reverse complement strand
AACCTTATTATGATCCTGAAACAGGTACTCAACTAGGTACTAGTGAATCTGGTATTACTGATTCTCAAAGGGCTATGCTCTTAAAAGAAAAAGAATCGTTGGCTAATCAACTTCAATATGCTGCTATGGCTCCAGACCTTTATGGTGGAGTAGATATAAGGTCTAAAGACCGTACTATGATGAATAAATCTAGATCTAGTCTAGGTGATATGTATGATGGTACTTTCCTTAACTTATATCAAAATATAGCGGGTATTGGTCAACTAGCAGGGGACACTACTGGTTGGGAATCTCTTAGTAAAGCAGCATCTAAAAGTGTACAATTAAATAAAATGGAAAAAGGCTTAATGCCTGAAACATTATCATTTAGTGATGTAGCTAATTCTAAAGGTGCATGGGATACTATTACTAATGGTGCTTCTTATATCTCTGGTCAATTAATTAATTCTTTACCTTATATAGCAGCTATCATTGGTGGTGAAGTAGCTACTGGTGGTATGGCTACTCCTTATATTGGTGCAATGTTATCTACTGTTCCTGTGTCAATGCTTTATGCTGGTCAATTTTATTCTGAACAACCTGATGATAAAAAAGACCCATTGCTAGCCGTAATGACTGCAATTGGCTCTGGCACATTAGATAAAGTAGGTTTAGATATTTTATTAGGTAAAAATTTATTTACAATAGCTGGAGAAAAACAAGCTATACAAGCTATGATAGCTAACAGCTCTAAAACAGGTGTTGTATTAGGTGAAGCAGAAGCACGTAGCTTATTACATACTGCTACTAAACAGCAAATAATGGAGCTTACTAATTTTAGTAAGGATTTTGCTCTTAAGCAAATTAAAAGCCCTGAAGCAATAGCTAGGCGTACTGCTGATCTTACTATTAAATCTAGTGCTGAAATGATTACTGAAACTGCGCAACAAGAATTAGAAATGCTTGGTCAATCTGGTCAATTTAATACTAACTATAGATATAAAGAAGATTATTATCATCAACTTAAAGAAGCTGCTGCTGGTGGTTTCTTAATAGGTGGTACTGTATCTGGTTTTGGTCACGCTACTAACATGGCTGGATGGCATGGTACTGCTGATTTAATGGCTTTAAATGAAAAGATGTTAGGAGATTCACAAAGGTTTCAAGCTTTAAATGAACAAAATCTTGTTAATAATACCGGAGGTTATAGAACAGTTCAAGACATGGCTAGAACAGAAAGCAGAGAGACTCAACAAACTAATGCTGAAGGATTTGAAAATATACCTGTGCGTACAGGCTTCTGGAAAGAGACTGTATTACCAATGATAACTTCTCCAGTATCTATGCTTAGGCAATTTGCTCATACGGCAATACCTTCTATTACTAATGAAGATGGTAGCTTTAAAACTAACTTAGCAAAAATTAAAGCAATTATGGGTGGCTTTGGTATATTACCCGGAGAACATGCTGGTGGTTTTAGACAAAGACTATTAGGTAAATGGTCTGAAGGTACTGATGTGCATGAATTAGCAGCTGACTTAGGCGTAAGTACTACAGAAGCTGAGAGACTAGTTAATTTAGGTATTCAAAATTATTGGTCTCAAGGTATAACACTTAGTGGTGATGCTACATCTGATAAATTACAAAAGTGGAAAAATAGAGTTGATGAAGTAAACCAATCTATGATTGACTTAGGTATTGCAGCTGGCATAGATGTTACATCTTTATTAGGTGGTAATAGTTTATTTAATACTGTTAAAGTTGACCCAGCTAAATGGGTATCTAATAAGATGCAAATATTAACTGAAATGGTTAATGTAGGTGCAGATCAAAATTCAGCTTCAACAGCTATTGATAATATGGTTTCTAACAATAAACAAGATTCTAGTTTAGCCAGAAATTACTTAAACCAGTATGGTGTATTTAATAATCCTGCTTTAAAACACTTATTTAAAGAAGGAGTGTTTGCTAATATAGAACAACAAAAAGAACAAATAGCTAATAATATAATGGCTGCTACTTACTTTGGTAAAAATGGTCAGGTATTAGCTAATTTATTAAGGAAAGCTAAAGCTAATGGTGAGTTTGTTAGCGAAGAAGAATATAAAGATACTTCTACTGAAGTAAAAGCTTTTTATGATATGATGAATAATAATTTTCATGCTCCTAATGAAAATTCAGTTATTAATAAATCTATTGGTTGGGCTACTACAGGTAGTTTATTAGCTTATCTTTCTAAAGCTGCTGTGTCTTCTCAAGCGGAAGCTGCTATAGCTTTATTAGGTACTCCCGGTAGTATGATTATTAAACAATTATCTACTTATTTTAAATCTTATTTTAAAGAAATTAAATCAGATATAAATATGGGAGCATCTTATGCTGCTTCTCGTGTAGGTATTGATATGCTTAGGTCTATACCTAGTGTTATTCTACAAAATAAACTTGATGCTCTTGTGTCATTACAACAAAAACCAGGACTAACACAGTTAGAACATGAAGATATCCAAAATCAAGTAGAAGATTTAACTAAACAACACTTCAATGAAAACCTTATTACTAGACTAGGATATAATGAAATAGGCTCTAATGCTGCTGTTAGGTATGATTATGCTAATAATAATTCTGTTATACAACGTAAAATTATGGGTGTGTTTGCTAGAGCTATTACTCTTAGAGCGCAAACAGATGCTAATAGAATAGCTGTACTTTCAATAGGCTCAGATATTATGTTAACACAATTACGTAGCCTTGCTAATGTTCCTGTTAATTTAAGAGACATGGCCTTTTCTTCTGGTATGGGATTAACTAAAGAACAAGCTCAATCACTAACCGAGCTACAATCTTATGGCTTAGATGTACATGGTTTCTTAAACCAAATAGAGAAAATGCCAACTTTAAATCCATTCTCTAGTGAGTTTATGAGTGCTGATGCTACAACAGTTGAAGCACAACATTTACAAGATAACGTAGCTACAGCTTTAGCAAATATGGTTGATCAAAAAATTGTTAATCCACAAGCATTTAATACACCTAAAATATTTAATGATCCTCGCTTTAAACTTATTACTGCTATGGGGAGGTATATGGCTACAGCCAGTGCTGTTGTGTTACCCAGATTATATAAACAATATATATTAAATGGTAATGTTGCTATGAGATACAGCGCATTTGCTACTATAGGTATGGCACTTATTGCTGGTCAACTAGTTAACATGCTTAAAAATGGTATGTCTTATGGTGATGACGATAGCCCTTATATTAAAAGCAGTGTAAAGAAAGCACAAAGAGTTATTTATAGCTCTGGTTTATTAGGACAAATGGAACCATTAGTAGATAGAATATCCCCACTATATGACTTTAATAGTAAGAAACCACCTTTATTTGATAAAGTAAATAGCAAAGGTCGTACACAAGAAGGTAAACCTTTAGAATATGCTTATGCTACTGCTAAAGAAATGTTACCCCAGTCTCCTCAAATTACTTGGGGTTCTAATATAGTTAAAGGTGTATCTGAATTAGCTAATAATGAAACAGAAAAAGGTGCAAAAAGCTTGGCAAGATCTATGCCAGTTATAGGAAGCTTTCCTATAGCCCAACAGGAGTTTGCAAACATATTTAAGAAAGAAGGTAAATAATGGTCGTTAAAGTAAATGTACCATCAACAATAAGTAATGCGCCTATTGGTGGTAAATTATCGGTTCAAGACCTAATGAACCAAGCGGTAGATAGATATGGTCAAGCTTCAACTCCTGTAATACCGGGATCACAGGCAGCACAAGAAGGAGTTAACACATATAACCCTGTTCCTTTAAGTGTGCCACCACCCCCAGCCCAAGGGATGAGAGGGGTAGTAGAATCTAATAGGATTACTGCTGAGTCTTCTCCTGAAGCATTAGCAGAAGTAACTCAATCACCTTATGCAGGTATACCTCGCAATGAACCTACATTTGACGAGTCAGGTAGAGCAATTATTGACCCTAATACAGGTGAATATATTACTCGTAGAATACCTATGGAAAGGTTTGGTCAGGAACAAGAAGCACAATTAGACACTGTTCCTAACTTTGATCCTGCTCTTATGGAAGAAAATCCTGTAGAGATGGCTAGACAAATTATGTCAACTAATAATAAAGGTGATTTTGATCAAGCAACTATTAATAAATTTGCTGACAAAATGGCCCCTACATTAGCAACAATAACTAATACTACTGAACATGATTTGTTTAACCCTACAGAAGCTACTATAGGTAGTATGCAACCGGGTTATGAGGGTGTACCTGTTGGTATTCAAGTCCAACATCAATTTGAATTACCCCAAGAGCAAATAAAACCTTTAGCTACTATTATAGGTATATCCCATATACTAGCTACTGAACAATCTAATCAGCTCAAGGATAGTCCTAATACAGGGTATACTAAAAATGATGGTATGATTGTAAATGCAGAGGGTGAAATAATTGAGGATGCTGTACCTCAAGTTAATCTTATTAACTCTATGATTAATTCTGCTCAAAATGCCCTTGAAAGAGTAGGCATTGCTATTCCTTATGAAGCTGTACGTCAATTAGTTGAAGCTAAAATACAAGCAGAAATCTACAATGAAAATCATAGATTAATGCAGGATAAAAATGGTAATTGGGTACTAGGTTCTACTCCTAGAATTAAAGATATGGCCAGAGAACTAGGTTATTTATCTGAAGCACTAGCAGGAGATACTCGCAGAGCACCTCCAAGTAAAGTACCTCAATTATCTGGATCTAATTTTTTAAAACCCGGATCTCAAACTAGTAGAAATACTATGAAGGTTCCTGGGGCTAAGTCTACAGTAGCTGAAGCAGTTAAAGATATTTTTGGTTCTATTGCTGAAAAATTCCAAAAGAAAAATGTAATATCTACATCAAAACAATTAGATGATATTAAAGCTAAAATGATTGATGACGAATCAGGTTATTACTCTACAAGTTTATTTGCTAAACGTCATAAAATGGATCAAGCTACTTATAAAAACCTTATGGGTAGAGTATCTCCAAATAAAGATTATGATGATAATAATCCAGAAGATAGGTTTAACTTTAATAATTCTAAGGTATTACATGCCAGAGATCAAATGGATTCTCGTATGAGAATGCTTGAAAATGATATTAAAAAAGCTATATCATTAAAAGGATTGTTGTATTCAGGTTTTATTCATAGCAGCGCTAATCAACGTTTCTTTAGGAACAGTGATGGCACTGATATTATGGCTTCTAAAGGTGGTGTTCGTGAAATGCTTAACTTTGGTGTGCAAGGTCATGTAAATGCTAATAGCTTTTTTAATCCCACAAGGATTAAAGAACTACAACAAAGAGCCGATAATATCTTTGCTAAACAAGGACAAGCTAGGCAAGACGCACTCTCAGACCTTACTCCTCTTGATAGGGCTACAATAGGCTTAATGGAAATGGCTGTAGTAAACTATTATTCTTTTTCAGGTGCTCCTGAAGTACAAAGAAAAAACATTAAAAAGTTTTCTGAAACTGAATTAATTAATATGTATACACCTGAAATAGGTCAAACATTAGCTGCTCATGGTAAAGATTATAACGATTGGTTAAATAATAAAATAGATTCTGATCATCCTTTTGTTATTAATCAACTGTCTAAAATGCCTAGAGGTGAATCACAAGGTTACGCTAATCTATGGGACGATATGTTTCAAATTATGGTTGTGTCTATGAACCCTAATAATAAAACACCTGTAAGATTATCTGCTTTAAACTATGATGATGGTAATCAGAATGGTATTTTCTTACAAGCACTTTATTCGGGTAACAGTAGTATTTCTACTCGATTAGGTTCGTATAATCCTTTATTATCTGATATGCGTGGTCATGCTCTTAATATTATTTCCGATCAGTTAGATGAGCTTTTACCTGACAATCCAGAAAAGAAAGAAGCATGGGCTAAATTCTTTAGTGAAGCTTATACTAAGTTACCTGATAAATTAGCATCTGATTTATTTAAAATTCCTATGATGCAAAATTCATATGGTAAAGATGCTAGTATGTTCTTTGAACATGTTAGAGAGTTTTTAGAAGATTCACAAGAATATTCAAATATATATGGTGATGTATTATCATCTGTATATGGTAATGATATTAATGCAGCAGCATCTGATTTATCTAATGCTATGGAATCTACTTTAAGAAAAGCCCTTAACCCTAAGTTTGTAGAAGCGCTTAAACGTGCTGGTCGTATGTTTGCTATAATGGATACTGTGCCTACTATAGAAGGTACAGCTAAAGATCATTGGGTATTTAGTTCTGTTGATTGTGGTTTTATACCTGACTACAGTAAAAACGTTATGAGTACAAGCGTAACATCTGAAGGCCAAGAGATAATTGAAAAAGCAATAGGACAAACAACTACTTCATACATGACACCTACGGGGGTTGTTGAAGCACCTATGGCTAGGCGAGGGTTAAATCCTAATGCTTCTAAAGGTATCCAAAGGTTCTTTAACAAAATTAAAAAATCATTTGATATATTTGAAAACCCTATGGGTTCATCTTTGTCTAGGCAAATGGGTGTTATGCCTATTCAATCTACTGATGGTGATTTAATTAAGCTAATGATGTTAGCTGTTAATTCTAAATTAGGTATGCCTATGCCTGTAGCTACTGTGCATGATGCGTTAATTACAACAGCTGATTCAATGCACATATATAGAAATGCTTATAATAATATTGCTATTCCTCAAGCTATAGGGGAGATAAGTAAATTTGGTATTAAATTAGAACAATCTTATACCCAAGCTAAAGAAAAATTGTTTAACAAATTATCTGGAGAAGAATATATAGGCATTGGAGATAATGGGGATTACCCTTCTCTTGGATCAGCCTTTGAAGAGATATCAAAGAAAATAGAAAGCTCTGCATATAAAGAAATCTTTTTAAGACGCTCTTATAACAGCGAAGATACTTGGAATAAGTATGTAGCTGAACAAAAAGCTATTCTTAAAAAAGCAACGGATGCTGGGTGGGTACAAGGTAAACCTAATTTAGCAGTAAATGCTAAATCTTTTAGATCTTTATTTAATTTAGCCGAAGAAGCATTCGAAATGGGTGGGGCTAATAATAAATTTGAAGGATGGGTAACTAACTTTAAAAAAGAAGTAGAAGATGGTTGGAAAGAATTTAAAAGAAATACTGGTAAAAATGGTATAGCTCAAATGACTCATGCTTAAATAAAAAACCCCCTCAAGGATTATTCCTTGAAGGGGTATTTTTTTTTTTACTTACTTAAAAGATTACGAATTTCTTTTCTGGTATTTGAAGATAAATTATCTGCTTTAGTTAAAGCATCTGTATCAGACATGCCTTGTTTAATATATCCATCATAATTTTCTCGATGCATTTTACGAATAGCGGCTTCATTTAATTCTGGAGTATTGGCTAAGTTAGGATTTAATCCAAGAGACTCACACACTTCAGCATCAGAGACTTCTGTATCACCCCTTAAGGCAAATATATTATAGTTTTTTATTTCATTCATTAGCATTCTCCCAATCAGTAACAACTGTATAGTCATCTACAAAATCTAAATGACAATTTGCTGGAGGAAAATAACCCATACCTCGTAAGAACCTTTCAAATTGTTCTACTACTTCAGTGATATGAGAATGAGCAGACATCTTCATACGAGTAGTTTGTTTAGGGTTGTTATGTGTACATTCAAAAACAATGCTGTCTTCGTACATATCGTTAATATCATATTCATTAATCATCTGATTCCCCTAATAATTGTTCAAGTGATTTTACTTTGGTTGTTTTGTTTTCTAATTTTTTTGCTTTTCTTGCTTCAAAAAAGCTATCTTTATTTTCTTCCATAAATTTTTGCATTGCTAATAATTCATTAATAATTAAAGATAATTTTTTAGCTTTTTCAGCATACTCTTTTTCGTTCCACACACCAAATTCTAAGCTAATGTTTCTATTGCAGTCAGATAAAGTAACATCAGCCTCCATAGACCAATCATTAATGTAGCAATGAGCTTCAATAGCTGCTAATCCATGTTTACTATTGAGGAATTTTCGTGATCTGTATTCTTTAGATTTCATATGTGTCCTTGTGGTGGGTCATGCATGAATCGAACATGCACTCGTGACTTAGAAGATCACTGTTCTATCCGTTGAACTAATGACCCTGATATGGTTGCGACAATTGGGTTTGAACCAATGACCTAGCGATTATCAACCGCTTGCTCTACCAACTGAGCTATATCGCATTGATTCCTATTAGGGGTCAGCTGGGCTGTCCAATAATAAAATCTTCTAACTCTTTTACAGTGATAGCACCTACTTTAGTACGCAAAAGATTATCATGATCATCTGTAATAGCAAACGTAGGTACAGCTTTTACGTTAAATTTGATAGCAAGATCTTTATCTTTGTCAACATCAATATGATGAATCAATGTACCATATTCAATCATAAAGTCAATATCTTTAATACGATCATTCATAATTTTGCATGGTTGACAAGTAGACGTAGAGAATTTATATAAGTTAATCATAGTTCACATACTCCTGCAGTACAAGCTAACATCTGAGCACCCTCTACATTGTCACGATCTTCTGTAAACAAGTCCCAATTAATATTAGGCTGTGTAGCATACAAACTTTCATAGGTAGAGGCATCAATAGTTTCATATGGGGCTTGATGATAAGTACCACCATCATCAGGTAAGAAACTGATACCAGTACACTCATTAAAGTGTTCGTATACCCATGCACCTACTTCCATCCATTCATGTTCTTTAACAGAGATAGTTACGGATGGTTTGTGTTCGCACCAGTATCGTTGATATGTTAACCATAATTCTAAGTGGTCCATAGCAGTAAGGTTTTGACGAGTAAACCCTTCACATTTCATAGGAAAAGAGAATACAACTGTTTGTTCAGGCTTCATAAAGCATGGTTCATTATTGACACCCTGCTCGATAAGGAACTGTGTTAATGGATCTTTAATATCCTGACGAATACGTCTGATATAATATGGAGCGTGACCGGGATGAATACCACTACTTGTTAGTGTTAATTGGGATACAGTACCTTCAGGTTTAACACAGGTAATAGCTGCTGATTCAGGTACACCTAAGATCTTAGCCCACTCTTCATTTGTTTCACGAGCTACATCACGCATTTCTTGTAATAAGTCATCAAGATATTCTGAGCCTTCATTACGTAGGTATTTATTATCAAGAATACCAGTCATAGACACACCTAACAAACGTTCTTGTTCAGTATTTGTTCTCCATATTTCCCTAAGATAAGGAAAATAAGTTAGGGTTGATTGCATGGTACCCATAATAGTAGCAATCCTAACTTTGTGTTTGAGGGATTCAACAGTATCCTCTGGTGAGACAACAACGGTGGATAGGTTACAAAACTGGTAAGGCTTGAGGATGATTTCTGAACAGGGATTAGTTCCGTAGTCTACATCAGCTGACCTACGTCCCCATTTTGCTGCTTGCTTTTGTGATGCTTCACGATTAAAGATTCCTCGTTCACCTGAGTGACTATTATAAATGTCTAACCATTCCTTCATGAACTCACCCATAGAAGGTTTACTATTGTATACAGCTGAGTTGTTAGCTAATGCACGTTCACCATGATTTTCCCACCAAGCACCTGCCTTAGCGGTAGCATGGTCATGATCACCTAAATCACCTAAGCTAATCATAGCACTACGGCGTACACCACCTACAACAACTACCTCACCTATTTTACACATGATATCATGACACTCAATAGGTTTAAGTACACGACCTTGAGCTACCGTAAACTTAGCAATAGTATATTTAAATAGTTCTACTAATGGACCAGGTCCAGAGGCTCTACCACCAAAGGTCTTCAGAGGGGTACCTGCTGGTCTCACCTTGGAGACGTCCCAATGAGGGATTACTCCCCTATACAGACAATCAATCAGTTGCTTGTAGGCCTCACACCAGCCTTCCTTGCTATCTTCTACAACAATAGTGTCTGATACTTCCATAAGTACAGGTACTTTAGGTAATGTAGAAGTATACTTAGCCTCTGCTGAGAAGCCCACTCCTGTACCACATAATAGGATGTACATAGCTTCATCAAAACAACGAGGATGATCTACAGGTAAGTAAGAACAGTTGTATGCAGCTACATTAGTACGGCGTAATGCTTCACCAGCAGTCATAACAGAACGCATAGAAGGTAATACTGCTAATGTATTAATTTCATTACGTAATACTTTCCAGATACTATGATCTGGTTTTATTTTATTCTTTAATTCTCTTTGAAAGAAGTTAATCCAACGATCAGCTGTTTCATCCCAGTTCTCTCTACGCTTTTCTTCAGGGAGATAGCGGGAGTAACGAGATTTTGCAATTAAGTTTTGGTAAGAGTTCATGGTTCCTTTTAATTATTCTTGGGTATTAGGGGGCAACTGACCAGCTATGGTTAGCTAGTACTAACAGAAAAAGTATTTTGAATCATAGACTTGTTGTAAGTCTAGATCACCAGCTTCAGGTTGGGGATAAGCAAATGTATTCTTGTTTAGCATCAATGTATCCATAAGGTTATTAAAAAAATCAGGGATATCATATTGAGCTACAAAGGTCATCTTAGTTACTTCTTGAAGAAAATCCACTTCACTAGCATGAGTATTAAAGCTATCGTGAACGGCAGCAAAGCTACTATTAAAGATACATATAGTATTAGCCATATGGGAGGCATCATAACTATGTACCACGTTAGGACTAATACCAGAAGCAAAAGACCTTCTACAAGGGACTTTTTCTTTAGTTTCTTTATTAAGGACATCCACTTTAATAACATGGTTAATTCTACCTTTAGGGTTATTAGGTATACCTCTAATAGTACCTTTATGTTTACGCTCATGTTGAAGAAAAGCTTTATATACTACAGGAAATCCTGATGGTGTATGCCATGACAGTTGATTACGACCACAATTAAGCTCATGTTCAGCAATCTTTTGCATATATTTAGTAGTCTTTAAAGGACCAGAACATACAGCATTAATAGCTTTAATAAGGTTACTAGCTAACTCACCACATTCTTGTTCAGTAATATTGTATTTAACAGTAAAGCCTTCTACGTGGCAATCATCATACATATTCTTTGCTATACGTTGTTTACCAGCTGAGTATGCACGAGTCATAGAGCCTCTCTTAGCAATACCTTTTCTGATGTCCTTCATGGGCATCTTTTTATTTTCAAAATAATTAGGCATCAACCCAATAAGTTCTTTAGCTACAGCTACATAGAAATCTTTTTGGATATCAGTAGGCATTAATGATACTAACTTACCTGCTTGTTTATCTTTAGACATAGCCGCTAAGTGTTGCCATCCATTATTACTTCCATCAATAGGAATAGGAAAGCCGGATTTATAAGGTAATCCTTTAGCTTTATAACGCATATAGTTGGCTATCTCACAACAACAAGCTAATAAGCTATAAGGTTTTTCAGCTGATTGATCAATGTATTTTGTCTTAGCAATACCAGCTATTGTATTAAAGTTATTATCTACCCAAGCTACTCTGTCCTCTAAAGTTATTTTGTCAAGAGAAATAGTATCAAGACCTTCTGATTTAAGGTATGTACTATAGTCTGTTGTAAAATAAAAAGGTATATCATTGATGCTAAATGATTTATTATAGCATCCTGCTGTATGAACTTTTAACCAGAACAATCCACGTTCAGTTATTTCTTTTTTATTTTCAAACAAAAAGAGACTACGAGCTAAGTCACTACCCTGAAATTCTAAGAATGATTCAGCGTAATATACTCGACCACGATAGTCACATGATACTTCTTGATAAAAGGTTTTATCACTTACTAATTCTGCTTTCTTTAACACTTGATTGTACTCAAAGAATTTACTTATCATACGCTGTAACTTAGGATCTTTCTTACCAAGAAACATTGTGCCATCTAAGTGTTTAAGATTTTTAGGTAGCTCTAAATTTTCATAATGAATATTATAATTGTAAGTTACACCAGTATCATCTATTAACTCTAATGTTTCTTTAGGTTTAGTGTATTGAATACCTTGTAGTACATCTAGATTTATTCTCCAGCCTTGTTGTCTTAATATCTCAAGTGATTTAACAAAAGGTTTATCAAGGTATTCATGAAACAATTTACTGTTAGTCCATCCCTTAATAAAAGGTTCTTTAGTAAGGTTACTGTATAGACCAGCAATAGGTAACAATGGTTCAAATGAAGTACCAATTAAGGTTGGCTTAATATTGTCAGGCATATTAACAATACGCACCATGTAAGGTGCTTTAAATCCTTCATACTCACGGAATATATCTATAAGTCCGTCTTGGAGAAATACTTCGAGTAAAATGTCTCCAAGAGCGAGAGTTGATTTGATGTTGCTTTCATCAGCTCCAATAGCTCTTGCAATTCTTTGTCCGATAAGGTTACTTGCAAAAGTAAGTTTAACTGATGCACTGTGAGTTGCATTCTTGTTGCGAATACAGTACCGTAATAGTGTGTCCCACGATTCATTAACAAACCTTTCTAAATCATATTCCCATGTTGGATGATGTGCTAATAGTCGAGCACCTTCATTATAAATCTTATCTGAGTTGACTACGACTTTAGATACTCTTTCAGATAAGTATTGTGTTGGATTCATAAGTTCCTTAAGCGAAGTCTACCATTGTTTTCTTGTATAGCCGACCTGTATCACCATCATAGTGTGTTGTACCACATCTACCTGTTAAACCAGTTAGTCTTGATTTGAGTACTTGAAGCTGAATTGTATTACGAATATTAACATCATCACTAGTCATATCACGAGCAAAGCCAATGATATCAAATGCAATTTGTTTGATTGAACCTGAACCTTTAATGTCATCTAATGAAGGTAATTTACCTTCTTCAAATGGAGTCATGCCAAGACCTGACTTGCGTAGGTGAGAAATAATACCAAGCCAGATGTTATGTTTTTTAGTGATCTTAAGTAAGTCAGACATGAATGAATCGACTGCTTCATTACCTGTTTTACCTTTAGCACCTTCAGATACAGCAATAGTGATGTGATCTAAGATGATATATTTACAACCCATAAGAGCTAAGTGTTCCATCTTGTCTACTAATGATTCATCACTAACGGAACCTTGATGGTCTAGTAGTACTAATCTTTCATCACCAAACACTTCTTGGAATGCTTTGTATTTATCTTCTTCAGATACTTCTTCTCGATTTAAATTACGATGTAGTTTCATACCAATAAACTTTTCAGCTGTATCACCTACTGATTCTTCAAGAGAAATCATACCTATCATATCATTTGTTTTAGCTAAAAGTTCTAACACAATTTCTTTAATAACAGTTGATTTACCTGAGCCAGTACCTGAAGTAAACAATACAATTTCACCTAGACGTATACCTTTAATCTTTTCATTAAGACCATCAAGACATTCAGGATAAGGAATAGATACAACAGAATCTTTAAGCTTGTATTGTGTCCAGATATCTTCACCTTTAACTACATCTGCTGGGCTATAAGAGCGAACATTAAAAATACATTGCATTAAAGCATCTGATCCATGTTTAATTAATACATCACACGGATCTTTCTCAGGTAATGTTGCTATCCTAACTTTATCATAGCCAATAATCTTAGCTGCTTGTTGAGTAGCTTTCTGACCGGGTTCATCCATGTCAAACATTAAAATTACTTCATCAAACTCTCTAAGCCATTCTCTTTGTGCAAGTACCACTGCCATTGCTGATGCTGAAGGTAACGCCACTGCGGGGTAAAAACGTTTGTATTTATCATACTGGGCTTGTGCCACTGCAAGAGCATCCAGTTCTCCTTCAGTAATAATAATCCGTTTACCACCTGTGGAAACATTCTGGCCAAACAATTCAGTGTCTTTAAAGTTACCATGTGTAGTAAATGTTTTAGGTAGCTTACGTTCTTTATACGCAACAATAGCACCATCTTTAGTGTAAGGATAGAAGTGGCTAACGATAGAACCATCCTCACCATAGCTAACTTTAACCCCATAGTGCGCTGCAACAGCTTTATGGATACCTCGTTCTTGAAAACCTCTTGTGTCATAGTTCTCGATTTCCTCTAATGTATGCATGGAATAATTCTCTTTGTGATAAACAGTTGGTATAAAGTTAGGATCAATAGGGGATGACTTTTGGCAGCTAAAACAGAAGCCCCATTCATCATCCTCCTTATAGCTAAATGCGTCTGATGAATCACATTTAGGACATGGTGCATGTACCCATCTTGTCATTGCCAATCCCTATTATCCTTCATCTCTCTAATTTCTTTTCTACGTTCTCTAGCTTCTTGTTGTGTAGTCTTTTTCTTAGTAAATTGTTGTTTAAATTCATCTTTAAGTTGAACGTATTCTGGTAATGGGGTATCTTTAACTTTTAGTTTTTTCATTTTGAAGGTTTAATAAACTTTACTGCGCCAATGTTTCCATTGTACCAAATTCTTTCTCCATCTTCATTAAGATCTCTCGAAAGTACCTCTGATGCCCACTGCTCTTGGACCTCCCTATAAGTGAGCATTCCTCGACCGAAGACCCAGTCGAAGATAACAAAAGTAAATGATGAAACTCCGTAGTAGACAAGATCGTCCAACAATTCTCTGCACGAGGATTGATAAGACTTCCAATCACTTTCTTTGCGGGTGACAGTTCGTCTTGTTGCCCCGGGTTTAAGCTTTTTTGATTCACTTATTAGTTGCTTTCTTCCAATGTATCGTCTTCCTGTTTGAAGGTTTTCGATGTAGTAGAGGAATCCAAAGGCTCCGTCAGGTCTGTTGGTAAGAGGATTCCAGTGTCCGTAGTCACCCATGTGAGTTTGTCCTTAAGTTCTTCCATTGATAAAGGTCTGAGATCATCATCAAACTCTCTGATATAAATACAATTAGCACACTTAACAAAGTTATTATACCAAGTTTCAGGTTGTTTGTCTTTCCAGACCTCAATAACCTTATTCCACAGTTGACTATTAGGTGTATCTTTAATTAGCTTTTCAGCTGTCTTAGCACCTACACCACGTAAACCTTGAATGTTATCTGTAGAGTCACCTGTAAGTAGCTGTGACATAAGAAACCTATATGCTTGTATGTCATCTAAATGGTATATCTCATTAGTCCTAAAGTTGTGATGCCATCCTGAGATAGAATTTAAATCTTTGTCGATATGAGATACAATAAAGGTTTTACCTTCATCAAGAGCTTTACGAGCTGTGATGCTACACAGATCATCTGCCTCACCATTGTCACCAGCTACACAGAAGTCTTTAGCGTATTCATATAACATATCAATACGATCTTTTACTTCAGGCTCAATAGTATCTTTACGATTTCCTTTATAAGCAATATCTACTTGGTACCTAAAGTTGTTAGCGCCTTTAATAAACACTACACCATTAGGTGCTCCAGTTAATTCCATAATATCCGCAAGCTTTTTATCTAAGTTTTTCTTACATAAAGCTGGTGATGGCTCTACAAAAGCAATCTGATACATGATACTGTCTGCATCAATGATTGCTAAGTCAAACTGCATATCATTATCAGTGTACTTCTGCATATGTCTTTCCAATGTGAGCGTCACCACCCATACAATTAATACCAAACCATTTAGGTGCTTCAATGAACGCTTCAATGGCTAACTCTTTTACTTCTTCTGCATACTCATCTTTAACTACAACAGCTAATTCATCATGATAATGAATGCTAAAGTAATAATGTATACCCCGTTCTTGTAGCTTTTGTTTGAGATAAACAATAGCTGCCTTACAAGTTACACCTTCAGCTGTTTGTAATAGGTAGTTTAATACCTGATGTTTAGAAGATACAAAGATGATACGACCATCAATACCACGAATGAATGCTTTGTCTTTACCAAATTGACTAGCAGTTCTTTCAAACATACCTTCAAGTTTTTCTTTAAGTTCTTTTAATCCGGGGATTGAACTTTGAAACTTATCTATTGATTCTTGCCCTCGTTTCGAGTCTGTTTTGCCTGTGAGTATGAGTCCAAGTTTTCCTGCTCCACCTCCAAACAAGAAAGCATAAAGCCAAGGCTTAGCGAGCTTACGACTAACACCAAGAGTGCTAGCATTGCGAGTATGAACGTCTCCATTGATTACTTCATTAGTAAAATCAGCGTTATCAATGTAATGACATAGACCACGCATCTGGTTACCCGCTGAGTCGGCTCCCACAATAGACGTTCCATCTTCACAAGTAAGTAATCCACGCATTTCTCTGCCATAAACTGAATCAACGCTAGGAAGATTAGCAACAAGCTCATGACGACAACGAAAGGTAGGAGTCCCAATAGTCCACATACGCCCATGAAGGCGGTTATCTTTCGATTCTTTAACAGCATCTATCCATCCTTCTAAAATACCTTTACGGCTTCTAATTGTATAATATTCAGATACTAACATTGCATCTGGTCCAAGTTTTTCTAATGAAGATTCAGTAATCTTAGGTGACTTTCTAACAAACACCCCATTAATTTTTTCAACATTCCATTCATCAGGAATCCATCCAAGGCTATACAACCAGTCTTTAACTACTTCAATACTGCCTACTTTACCTTGTTCAAAGCTGATTCGTGTATATGCACCAGCAACAGGCCTATCTTCACGACCTCGTTGCAAGTCATATCCAAAGTGTTTAGCAGTGTTAACAGTATAGCAACCGTCTTTACGCCATGCAGGTTCTTTAGGTTCTTTATCTAGCTTAATACACCGCATACCTATTCTAGGTTCAAGTACAGATTCAATAGCATCTAGTTTGTTATTGATATTTATTAACAATGTTTGAGCACTTGCCATATCAAACATCCAACCTTTATGTTGAATCTCTGCTTCAATCTTAGCAAATTCCATCTCAACTTCGATACCTTTCTTGTATAGAGGGTTAGTCTTAATTAGTTTTAAAGATTCTTCTGCAAGTACCTTATAAACTTTAGCATTAAGCTCTACATCTCGTACACAATACGTAAGCATTTCTTTAGTGTACTTACTGAAATCATTGAATTCTAATTTAGGAAATCCTAATTTAGAACCCCAACCTTCTAAGCCATGTTTATGTTCCCGCTTATATTGATTAAGCAAAGATAGTATCCATGTATCAACAACTGTTTGAGTACTTTTAGGTTCCCATCCAGTTAATTGTTTAAGTACTACATTATCATAGCCAATAATGTTGTGACCTATAAGTACATCTGCTTTATGTAGTTCATTAAGGCCTTCAGGTAAAGATGGTAAATCATTATCATAATCTGAATAACATTTACGTTCGTATGTATCAGCATTAATAATAACTAATAACCAAATATCAGTTACTGTATCGAGTAAGCCATCTGTTTCAATGTCATACACATACCTTGTTTTTGCAGTCATGTTATATTACTTCCATAGTAAGCAGTATTCGATACTTTTCTTGTATAGAGGGTTAGTCTTAATTAGTTTTAAAGATTCTTCTGCAAGTACCTTATAAACTTTAACATTAAGCTCTACATTTCGGATACAATAGGTCAACATTTCTTTAGTGTACTTACTGAAATCATTGAATTCTAATTTAGGAAATCCTAATTTAGAACCCCAACCTTCTAAGCCATGTTTATGTTC
>Ga0049080_10000256_pt1 | contig 17666 bp, 26 predicted proteins | sample GreLakmeER15MSRF_FD_66716 | JGI IMG/M metagenome (GOLD analysis project Ga0049080, IMG submission 66716) | Freshwater lentic microbial communities from great Laurentian Lakes, MI, USA - Great Lakes metaG ER15MSRF | ecosystem: Environmental > Aquatic > Freshwater > Lake | place: Great Lakes... | reverse complement strand
CACCGAGAGAACTAAGAAAAGAAAACTCTGATAATAAATTGATTACTAAGAATTTTTTAGATGTTGATTTTTTAAAAGAACAAGGATTAGAAAATCAACTTGACTTACAACAAGCAAGAATATTTCAGGATAGATTAAGTTATGATTTTTTAGACACTTCTTTTTTAAATGGTTTATTTGACATGATAGGCGACGTGCTTAATGAGAAATTTTTAGACGAAGTTGATACTATACTACCTGACTACAGACGTAGCAGTGGCATAATCGCAATCAAAGACGAATCAACCGTTGAACTATGTAGAAACGACGGCAGTAATATTCAATGTGTGACCACACCTTTGACTCAGAATAGCACCATTTATCAAACACAGGGAACATTAGAATTTAAAAATCGTGTCAACGCGGGGGGTAATACAATTATTACCTTAATACAAAGATGATTAAATTTTTATTGTCATTGGTATTATTTGTATTTTCTGTTAATGTGCATTCGGCATTGACGGACATAAAATTTGGCAGATATCAAATTGCTGATAGCCAATGGAATGTCAATGCTTGTCTAAATACTACCACTTGTCAAATCTATAGTAAACAACCAGGCACTGCATACAAGATTCCATGGACATCTGGCCAAGTAAGTTGGGCAGCGGGCGACTATGTAAAATTTGAACTCAGTGGTAATGCCAGTTATCCTTACTTGGCCAAACAATATAATAGCCTAGGGCAACTAAAATCAACTATTGGCACAGGTAAAATTGTTAACATGGGTCCCGACTACTTTTTCTTTGTGGGCAACGATAACAATACAGGACAATTATTCAGCGGCAGCAGTGGTATGAATAATACCTCGGGCGTATCCTGGACCGGCACATTGAATCCGACAATAGCACAAGCCGATACTTATGCAAATGCAACATACAGCACTGAGCCGTTGTCAGCAGGACAAACAGCAACATCAACTCCAAATAATTCAGGCGGCGGCGGGGGCCCTGTATATTCCTCTGACATAACTGGAGCACAACAAACAAGAGTAAATGCCCGGGCAGCTAGAACTATTACCAACAATGGTATATACATTGATCAAGTAGGCAATAACAATAGTCTAACTGTTGTTCAAACTGGAAATAAAAATCTTATTACAGGCATTGGCCAACAGGCAGCTAAGATACAAGGTGACCAAAATAATATAACCATTAATCAAGGCGTAACTGGTGCAGGTCAAAATGAAATAGGTATGCGAATTATTGGAAATTCGAATACTATTAATATAGGCCAAGCTAGAAATAATACAGGTACAGCGATTGGTAGTAACGGTCATTATCTAGCATTGGATATTTACGGAAGTTCAAATAACTTAATTACTCAGCAATCTAATTCGGGAGGAGTGGGAGGCCATTATATGGAAACAACCATATCGGGCAACAATAATATTATTACCAACAAGCAATTAGATGATGGTAATAAAATTATGTTCGGAACTGTTGCTAATGGATCAAACAACAATGTTACAGCCACACAACAAGGCACCGGACAACATTATCTAGATTATAAGTTAACTGGCAATGGACATACTGCAAATATTAACCAAACCGGATCAACACAGAATAAAGCAACTATAGATTTAACTAATGCAGGTGGAGCAGCCACCCTTAATTTGACTCAAAGCGGCAATCAAATATTTTCTATAACTCAGAGCTGTAGTATGGTAGGCGGATGTGCAACCACAGTGGTGCAACCATAATAATTTGACTGGTTGGTAGTCGATACTATATAATTGTGTATGGACACAAAACTTCAAGTATTTGGGGGCCTCGGATTTGTTGGCTCCAATTTCGTTAAACAATATCCCGATGTTATAGTCAATGATCGCAACGATTACACTGTAAAATCAAAAAACATTTTATATCTGATCAGTACTATTAGTAATTATAATATGCTGACAGATCCCTACATAGACATCGATTCCAATTTAACTACATTGATGCGTGTGTTAGAACAGTGTAAAGACAAAGACGTAACATTTAATTTTGTTAGCAGTTGGTTTGTTTACGGTGATACAGATATGCCAGCACACGAAGACAGTTTATGTAAACCCACTGGATTTTATAGTATCACAAAAAAAGCAGCCGAAGATTTGTTAATTTGCTATGCTAAACATTTTAAAATTAATTATAGAATTTTAAGATTGGCCAATGTAGTTGGAGCAGGAGACCCCAAAGCAAGTTTACAAAAAAATGCACTACAGCATTTAATTAACGAAATAAAGAATAATAGGGACATTAAAATTTACGACGGCGGAAATATGTATAGAGATTATATGCATGTCATTGATGTTGCTCGAGCTATCAGATTATTAATAGACTCAGGGGAAATAAATTCTATATATAATGTGGGCAACGGTAAGCCTATTAAATTTAAAACTATTATTGATTACGCACATAAAATTACAAACAGCACCAGTAAATTAATTAATATAGATCCGCCAGACTTTCATAAACTTGTTCAAGTACATAGTATGTTTATGAACACTGAAAAATTAAAAAAATTGGGATATAAGCCCTTGTATTTGATGGAAAGTATCGTTGAAGATATGATTAAAAATTAAAAGTTTATGCTTTTAATGTTTTAAATTTAAGTTAAATACTTAAAGGATCTTCGACTATATGAAAAAAATTTTAGTTTCTCCATGGACGGCATTAATTACGTTAGTTATAGTATTAGGAGTCAGATTTGTTGACCCTTCTTTTGTGGAAAGTGTTAGACTAAGATATTTTGATACTTTAATTACAGCTAAAGAAACAACTCAGAATAATATTGTTACTGTAAACATCGACGAAAGTAGTTTAGAAAAATACGGACAATGGCCGCTGCCCAGAACTGTTTACTCAGACATTATTAAAGAACTGTATCAAAAAAATGCAGGGCTTGTTGTTCTTAATATTTTAATGCCCGAGCCTGACAGGTCAGGAGGCGATCGAGCACTAGCTGCCACTCTTAAAGAATTTCCTGTTGTATTAGGCAGCACTCCTAGCACAGTGTCGAAAAATCAACCAAAAAATCCAGGTTCAGCAGTTTTAAATCCAGAATACTCAAATCAAATTATACAGTATCCTGGACTAATTGCAAACATACCATTATTGGAAAATTCTGCTGCTGGCATAGGAATTACTAATACTTTGCCTGAAATAGACGGTGTTAATCGTCGTATGCCATTAATAGTAACAGTTAACGAAAAACTTTATCCTGCATTAAGTTTAGAAACACTGAGAGTGGCCGCAGGAGATTCAACTGTTCAAGTTAAGTTATTCGAAGGCGGAGTTGAAAAAATGCGTATACCTAAATACGGCCCTATAAGCACTGACAATCTGGGTCGTATATGGATTGATTGGAGCCAAGAATCTAAGAGTTTTAGTTTATCTAAATTGCCCAAAGATTTAGAAGGTGCTATTGTAATTGTTGGCCCAACAGCGGCTGGAATTGGTAACCCATTGCCCACTGCTAAAGGTGCTGTTTGGCCGCATGAAGTACAGGCCGCAGTAATAGGCACAATGGTTAACAATGTAGTAATTAATAGACCAGACTATGCAGATGGTTTAGAAATTATTGCCATTGCGGTTGCAGGCGTTTTATTATTATTTTTAACAAGGTGGGTTTATGCAGGTCTTGCTACAACGATTATATTGGCTGTTGGCGGTTATTTTGCTAGCCGCTACACTTTTGGCAATTACTTATTCTTATTCGACGCTACTGCGTTTACCGCTGGAACAATACTGGTCGCTTTGCATGCCTATGGTGTCAAGTTCGTCAGCGAGTTCTTACAGAAGCAAGCCATAAAGAAACAATTCGAAGGTTATGCAAGTCCTACTGTGGTTAAACTATTACAGGAAAATCCAGACATTATTAAAAACGGAATAAAACGTGAAGTATCAATTTGTTTCTCTGACCTGCGAGGATTTACTCCCTTGGGAGAATCTTTTGGTGACGATGTTAAAGGTCTGACAGAAGTAATGAATGGTTACATGGATGCTATTACAAAACCTGTGTTAGATGCCAATGGAATGATTATTAAGTATATCGGTGATGCAAGTATGCACATACACAATGCTCCTATAGATGATGCCAATCATCCTGCCACTGCTGTTGCTACTGGACTTAAGATGGTTAAGGCTGTAAAAGAATTTAGTAAAGAACTAGAAGCTAAGGGCCGCCCCGGTGTTAAAATGGGAGCAGGTATTAACACAGGATTGGGTTATATAGGTGAAATGGGATCAACTAAACGTCATAGCTATGATGTATTAGGAGATGCTGTATCAACTACTGCTCGTATTGAAAGTAAATGTAAAGAGTACGGTTGCGTATTGTTGGTTGGCGAAGCAACTGTAAAACGCTGTGAAAACGATTTCTTCTTCCTTAAAATAGACGATTTGGCCGTTAAAGGTAAGAGTGTGGGGGTTGGGATTTACACAGTACTCGACACTGATGCGGGCGCTATGGCAGAATATTTAATGTCACAAGAAACACACGACGAAATGCACCGTTTATACCGATCTCAGAAGTTTGACACAGCAATTAAATTATGTGAGGAACTTAAGTCAGAATTTGATGGACAAATGAAAGGGTATTATGATATGTGGATTGAAAGATGCGAATTTCAGAAAACACAAGATTTACCCAAGGACTGGAATGGCGTATTCATTGCCACTTCTAAATAGTTAGATGTTAAACACTGGGCTTAACAAAATTAACAGGTTTAACTTTTGCAAGCCCTAATTTTTCAAATAGTTTGGTGTAAGCCCACCCTATATCAAACTCAAACCAGTGTTTGCTCAGTCTTGGACTTGCTGGATTTAAATGATGGTTATTATGAAGTTCTTCGCCACCAATTATAATACCAATAGGTAATAAATTACGACTTTGGTCTTTGGTGACGCCATTACGATATCCGACCCAATGACCTAAACCATTGATTACCCCAGCGGCCCAAAATGGAATCCATATCATTTGTATCCCCCATATAACTAACCCAATCCACCCGAATAAACAGATGTTTATTAAAAGTAATATTCCTATTCCTGCTCTTGAGTGAGGAGTGTATACGTTGCGTTCTACCCAATCGTCGGGAACACCGACTCCGTATGTATTAACCATATCTTTGTCTTTAGATGCCGCATTGTATAATAATGCACCTTTAAATAATACCTGCCATATTCCGTAAACCACAGGGCTATGCGGATCCCCTTCAAGGTCACTGTAGCGATGATGTTTACGATGAATTGCTACCCATTGTTTTGTGACCATGCCTGTAGTAAGCCATAACCAGAAACGCATTAAATGTGCAACTATGTGATTAAATTCAATCGATTTGTGTGCTTGTCCTCTATGTAAAAATAAGGTGACGCACATAATAGTGATGTGTGTCATCACTAAAGTATAAACTATTTCAATCATTGTTAACTTTCACCGGCTGCTGCGGTTTTTTTATCTTCTTGGTCAACTTTGGGCTGACTGGTGTTTGCTTTTTCTTCGTCCATGCGTATAGCTTTGTCAAATTGTTTTGATGCTTCACGCTCAACTTTAACACCCTCCATAACACGATCCGACTCGATCATCTTACCGCGTAGGTGTAATACAGTATTAACTTTTTGATTCAGTCGAATCAAGTCATTGTCCAACATACGGATGCGATCAATCAGTGCAATAAGCACAGTGTTAGCTTCACTGATAACTGGTTTAACTTCTTTGGTACTCCATTCCCATACATACTTAATAATATATCCCATACCAACTGCCATGACGATTGGGAAGCCATATTTGTTAATTAAATCTACTACTTCATTCATCTTTTTGTCCGCCTTCTAACGTAAACTGTACCAGCGGGTCAACTAATCTCAGACTCATTCTGCCGTTATCAACAACGACTTGCCAGAATTGTCCAGGCTTCCATCCTACTCTTTCTAAGTTTATTTCTTCGTCAGGAATAATATAACCTTCTCCCAAATCCCACACAAAGTCATAGTGTTTCATGTTATATTAATGCCTTTCATGATATTGAATAATCGTTGTCCGATCTTTCCTCTACTGATGGGCATATGTCAGAATACTTTAATAAAAATTCTGTTAATGCAGGTCCTTCTGGTATCCAAAATCGTATACGATTCATATGAATTTCATGCGTAATATCATTGTGCATTAGCCATTGCCCGACTTCGATGTATTGATTACTGTTGGTGTAAACACAATACTGATGCATTAATCTCTCCGGGCATCGTTTTTACCATCTGCTCGAGCGATACGGTCGACATCAGGTCGCAGACCCAGGGCGTTACTTACAATAGTGTCAATACGTACCACGTCGTGATTCATAGTTTTTACACGATTATCCAGTGCTGTAATAATACCAGCCATTCCTCTAATAGAACCCAATACACCTTGCAATAACAATTTAATGGTTAAGTAAACAAAATACCCACCAGCAAGTGCAACGGCGATGGGAAATCCTAGATCACCTATTAATTTAAAAATATCCCCCATTTGATGTCTCCTTGGAACAGCATGTGGCTTTTTCTCATTATTTTTGAAGAAAGCTTATACAATATTTATTTGGAAAGCATAGTTTTGACTTGCTGAAAATTTACATTAGAAACATCGATTTTGTTAGCCATGGACGAGTGATTATGGACAGCAATGGCAGATTCAAAGTTATTCACTAATTCATCAGCTATTATTTTCTTAAAACTACCATATAAATGATTAAAATTGTATTCTAATACTGGTTTCATTTCCTGGTACATGCTGTTTAGCTGTGCCATGGATAATTTAGACAAATTTTCAATCTGATCTACAATCATACTAATTCTACGGTCATGATCCGGTTCGAGATCGTAACTTTCATCTATCCAATGATCAAAAGTTTTAAATCCATAGCTTTTTAAATAGGCAAGATTGCCTGGGGCACCAACTAGTATAAAAGGACGTCTACATACGATAGGTTTAAAAATTTTTTCTGTTAAATGTAATTTATCATAATAAAAAACGGTTTCGGTCACTAAATGCCATAAACTTTGTTGTTGTAGTTTTATTAAATCATAGTCCATATATGCACTCAAACTGCCTTGCGGGGATTCTTGATCCACAATCAGTGAATCACTGAGATTTCCGATTTGGTCGACAATTATTTTTTTAGCCTGGGGTGATAATTTACTGGTGGGATCTTGTAATTCGTCTTTCCAGTTACCCCACCCATGATCATTTAAACTTAAACTGACACTATTATTTTTAACTAAATTCCGTTCTAGTAGATTGGCTACAAGATTTAATCTATAACTTCTATCTTTTGTCACTAAGCGATTAAATGAAATAAATAAATTTGAAATTTGTGTTTCAAGCTCGGGGAAATATTGATAATCTCTATACCAATCAAGCGCAGCAAAACCGTGAAAAAAGTAGTACCATTTATTAGTAATCATGTCTTTGCAAACTTTATCTACAACAGCAGAATGTTCACTGACTACAATCATACCGAATCTTTTGTAGCTCGTTAACCAATCTCTATCTACCACAACTTGACTAAACGATTTTTCAAAAAAAGGTTCTTGATCCCAAAAAATTAAATTGTTACCTATCAGTCTAGGATTTACATGATTAAAATATCTAATTTTTTTATCGTGCCCACTAAAAATGTTGTTGCTTAAAGGTTCTAAATCTTTAGAAGCAGTAGACCCAAATGGCCTAAATAGGTAAGGATTTATATTTGCAGGCTTTAACAAATTGCTATATAATATGTAATAAAAATTCTCTAAGGAAAACATTATGACTTTCGAAAAACAAAAAATTGGATTTATTGGTATCGGTAAACTAGGCCTAGATTGTGCTGAAGTTATGGCTGAAAAGCATGACGTCTGGGGCTATGATATTTACCCAAGACAAAGTGCCTCGGTAAAAGTTTGTGACATTAAAGAACTGTGCGAAAATTCTGAGTGGATTTTCATTGCTGTTCCTACTCCCCATGCTGAAGGATATGACGGTTCTGTTCCGTCAAGTCACATGGAACCCAAAGACTTTGGTCATGATGCAGTCATTGACGCAATTAACAAAGTTAATCAATATGCTACAACCAGTAAAAAAGTAGTTCTAATTAGTACGGTGTTGCCCGGCACTACTCGTAGAAAATTTATTACTCTACTAGATAAAAATCATCAATTTTTATATAACCCTTACTTGATTGCCATGGGCAGTGTTAAATGGGATATGGCTAATCCTGAAATGGTTATTATTGGTACTGAAGACGGTAGCCTAACTGGTGTTGCCGGAGAACTCATTGACTTATATAAAACTATAATGCACAACGATCCACGTTATGAAGTTGGCACATGGGACGAATGCGAAGCCATTAAGATTTTCTACAATACTTACATTAGTGCCAAAGTTGGTATCGTCAACATGATCCAAGACTTTGCAATGAAGATTGGTAATATTAATGTTGATGTAGTTACTAATGCATTGGCTCGTAGTACCATGCGTCTGCAGGGCCCTAAGTACATGACTGCTGGTATGGGTGATGCTGGTGCTTGCCATCCACGTGATAATATTGCACTACGTTGGCTTGCCGACCATTATGAAGTGGGCTACGATCTGTTCGATACCATTATGCATGCCAGGGAAATACAGGCTAGAAATCTTGCATTGTTCTTGGTTGAGCAATCAAACTCAACAGGTTTGCCTATCGTAATTCATGGCAAAGCTTATAAACCAGATGTTGAATATTGCATTGGCTCGTATTCTACATTAGTAGGACACTATGTTAAAGAAGCTGGAGTTGGGGTATCATATGTTGACCCTCTGGCAGATAATAAAGATGAAGTGATAGTCGAAGTCAATGGCCCAGCAGTTTATCTGTGGGCACACAATCGTAAAATTACTTATGAATACACAGGCGAGCAAGCAGACACAAAACCTTACTGTGTGATTGCTCCGGGCAGTATCATTGTTGATCCTTGGCGTAAGTTAAGTTCGACCGACGGTGTTAAAGTACTTCATTATGGCAATACCCGCCATAACTAAGATGCACCTTGCAAGGTTCTGGGATGATGAATATAAGAGTTTAAATTACATCCGAGAACCTTTTAATGATCCTGATAGTGTAGCTCATTGGGTTACACAAGGATATTCAGGTCCTTTTACTGGATGGATGTGTGACATGCGTAGCAGTCAGCCACGGTGGAACCAGAGATTCATCGAAATATTTAAAGCTAAAGGGTGGAAAGATGTAGGCACCAGCTATTATCGAATGGACACTGGTACAGTTTTGCCTAATCACTGCGACCTTTATAAAAAATATATCGAATTATTTAATTTACAAGGTCATGAACTTAGCATATTTCGTGCCATTGTTTTTTTAGAAGACTGGAAATCTGGCCATTATGCCGAATACAACAATAGTCCGTTCGTGGGATGGCGTGCAGGTGATTGTGCGGTGTGGCACTATGATACACCACATATGGCTGCTAATATAGGTTTAGAGCCGAGATATACTCTTCAAATTACTGGGCACCTATGAAAATTTCAAGCAAAAATGAATATGACTCGCTGACCTGTTGCATTGTGGGAGATGCCACTGCTGCCAGATTTCCCAAACTAGATGAAATTTTCGACTACAATAAAGAAGTTACTAACTGGAAAGAGACTCCTTTGCCTTCGGGGAAATTCCCGCAGTCTATAATTGACGAAGCAAATGAGGATTTAGAAATATTATCTGATACTTTAAAATCTTTTGGAGTTGAGGTTCTTAGACCCACAGACATAGATCATGCTCACGTAGTAAAAACACATGAGTGGGAATCAGATGGTATGTATAACTATTGTCCCAGAGATGTTTTATTAGTTGTTGATGATTTGGTTATTGAATGTCCTATGGTTTACAGAAGTAGACAATTTGAATCTGCTGCATACTTTAAAATTAGAAGAAAAGCAATAGAAGATAATTCAAAGTGGATCAGTGCTCCTAGGCCTAGATTGCTGACACAAGACAATTATGTAATGAACAATAATATTGTCTTGAGCGAACGAGAGCCTATGTTTGATGCAGCCAATATTATTAGACATAATAATGATATACTGTATTTGGTCAGTAACAGTGGAAATAGATTAGGTGCTCAATGGTTGCAAAATATTTTAGGACAAAATTATCGAGTGCATGTCATCGATAATCTATACAGTTATGCACATATAGATAGTACAATAAGCATATTAGCAGATGGCATTGTTGTGTTAAACGGCAGCAGAGTCAACGAATCTAATTGCCCTAACATATTTGACGGATGGGATAAAATTTATGTTCACGACGTAGTCGCACAAAATTTTTATCAATATCCTTATGCCAGCAAATGGATAGCATTGAACATGTTAAGTATAAATCCAACTACTGTAATTGTAGACAAACATCAAATTGAACTAATTAAATCAATCGAACAGCGTGGCATCACTGTGATACCTTTAGAATTAAGACATAGCAGAACACTGGGCGGCGGATTTCATTGTGTGACATTAGATTTAGTTCGAAATTCCAATAAATAAAATATTGAGATAAGAACAACATGAATCAATTTAATCAGTATAATGATATTGTTTTTGATGCATTTACTTTGCACACAAAACAAAAAGAAATCATTGAGCGTAAACAAGAAATTATCGAAAAAATTTTAGAATTTTATAATTATAGTTGCTCTAGTATTTTGTTTATAGGATTTAATCCAGCTATCCTTAACTGGAAAGCAAAAGAAATATTTGTTGCAGAAGCCAGCGACAAAGTTAAAACTTATCTAACATCACGCGATATTAAATTCAGCGAATTTGATCCAACTGTTAATCGTAAATATGATGTAATTGTTGCTCTAGACGAGTACCTAACTTTTTCTGATTCAGACATCAGCCAAAAAAATAAAATAGATAGCTTGTGTAGATACGCAGAAAATGTAATTGTAACCACAGTTAAAGATTATAAAAATCAAGATTTCAAAGAAAGAGAATACAGTCAACCTGCAATTATAAGAAACAACAATGTGTTGACAGCATTCACTGAAATACACGACTGGGATATTAAAGACAAAAATGCTTGGCAAACCGCAGTTTATCAATTGAGCGGCATGGAAAGTCAATGCAAAGGTATTTTTGCCAGACGTAGTTTATTTTTTAAACAGTTAGCTAAGTTTTCTATGGACAACGGCGCAACCGATTTTTTGGTGCATAAAAATTTGATGTACAAAAGTTTAATCAAAAAAAATTACGAACACGTAATCAGTATTTGTTTTGAACATTGACTTTAATAAAATAATAGCATATAATATGCTATGATTAAAAAAATTGGCTTTGCTTGCAAATGGATCGACAATTCCAGTCAAATTGATGGTATTAAACCCACAGATGACTGTAAAAAGTATAATACTGGCACTACAACAATTACTTGGTTAAATAGACAAAGTAAACAGATTGCTGAAGAAAAACTTTGGGCACTGATGCGCCAAAATATCCAAGCAACTAAACTATTAGTAGAAAAGGTCAGCATACTTGAACCGCATCTTAGAATGGTACGACTCAGCAGTGATATACTTCCTGCTTACACTGAGCCGAGTTGGTCTTGGTTTTATCGACTACCCGATGTCAGAGCCTACGCCGAAAGACATTTCGGAACCATTGGTGATATTGCTAGGGAGATGGATGTTAGGCTCAGTATGCATCCTGGTCAGTTTGTGGTTCTGGCTAGTGATAGGGCAGATGTTGTAGATCGCAGTGTAGAGGAATTTGAATATCATGCAGACATGGTCCGTTGGATGGGGTACGGTAAAAGATATCAGGACTTTAAAATCAATGTCCATATTGCCGGTAGAGCCGGTCCCTCCGGTATCAAAGCTGCCCTCAAAAGACTTACCCCCGAAGCAAGAAACTGCATCACCATCGAGAACGACGAAATCAGCTGGGGAATCGAAGACAGCCTCGAACTGGTCGACGATCTCGCTTTGGTGCTAGACATACATCACCATTGGATTAAAACAGGAGAATATATTGAAGCAAATGACGACCGTATTAAAAGGATTATTGATAGTTGGCGTGGTGTGCGCCCTGTTATTCATTACTCCGTCAGTCGTGAAGATGTACTTGTCGGCCATCCCGGACACGAACGCCCCTCTCTTGTTCCGTTAATGGAACAGGGCCACAAAAAAGGTAAGCTACGAGCACACAGCGACTTCTACTGGAATGACGCAGTTAATGCGTGGGCAATCACTCATAACGAATGGGCCGATATCATGTGCGAAAGTAAAGCCAAAAATTTGGCCAGCTTCGAACTGGCCAAATATGCTCAACTTAACAATCTAAATTAGACTGCTTTTTTCTTTACAGTTGTTTTCTTAGCTGGAACTGCTTTTTTAGCAGCAGTTTTCTTAGCTGGAGCTGTCTTTTTGGCAGGAGCCTTTTTAGCCGGAGCTGGTTCTGCTACTTTAGTTTCGACCACTGGTGTGGGTTCAACTACTGGTGCAACTTCAACTACCAATGGAATTGGTGTTGGTGCAACAGGTTCTGGTACCTTATATGGTGCAGATTTTTCAACTGCATTATCATTGATAATATCCAAAGGATGTTTGTCGGCTGATTGGTCTTTTTTGGCATTATTTGCGTTCCAAGCCCAATACCCTAAAACAGCCACTACTACTAGTACTAAAATAATTTCCATTCTTATCTCCTTGCAAGTTATTTTGAATGTATTATATTTACATTAGTGACCAAACACTAAAAAATATATTGACTTTTGCTGCAATGCAGCATATAATAGATAAATAAATTTGTAAGGCGCTGCATGGGGCGGGCCAAACAAATAAATTTCGTCTTAAGGAGAAAATTATGTTTACATATGATACAGTAATCGACACCGTTCAAACCGGTAAAAAACAATTCGTTAAAACTTTTGTTCAAAACGAAGCCGTAGCCAACGCAATGAATGAGTTTATTGATGCTCAGGCTGAATACACTAAAAAAGCCACCAAAGTTGGCATGGATACATTTACTACACTGACCACTGAAATGGTCAAAGCAGGACAAAACGCCATGAAATTTGACTATACCAAATTTGGTGAAGGCATCATGAAAGCCTATACTTCTACTGCCAAAAAGTAATACTCGAGTACTACATTTTACCTTTATAACCCGCCAATTTGGCGGGTTTCTTTTTGATTGACTAAAATTCTCAATTTTGCTATACTATTGGCATAGTAACAAAACGGAGCAAGAATGGTTACCGCAGACAAGCTTAAACTCCTGACTAACTTTCCTGCTTTTATGTTGACCACAATGATTCAGCAAGCAGGCTACAAGAAAGACAAATTTAATACTGCCAAATTCTTGGGTCTCACCAACGGCGGACAATTCTGCTATAGTGTTACTTACATTGAGAATAATGAAGAATGTAACACTAAAGTGTTTCTGAATTATGACTCTGTTGCAGACGTAGTTTCTGCTGATTATTAATGTTGTAAAAAAACAACACAAATTTTGGTTGCTCAAAAATCCCAATTTTGCTATAATAATGGTATAGTAAGTAACAAGGAGTTGAAGATGAAACAAGATTACACCATGTACATTTACAAAACAGACAAACGCACTAAGAGCGGCGAACGTCTTGTTTCAACCACAGTTTGGACCAATCGCACCGACGCTGGAATGAAACGCGAATGTGCTGAATTGTTCCAGCTGTATCCTGCAAAGTTGGGCTACCGCTTTGAGTACCATCCAAAAATGGTAACTGTTAAAAATTTGATGACTGGCAAAGACATTCAAATTGACCGTGACACTCCTTGGTGTTGCAATCCTGCGTCTGAAACTTATTGGAGCATGTAATGCGTACAAAGACTATTATTGACGGTTTTAAAAACAGCCAAAAATTCCGCTTCATTCTCATGGCAGAGAGTGGCGAGGAAGTTGGTATGGTTATTAGTATCCAGCAAATGAGCGACAACTTTGCTACCCGTAATGCCAGGATGAGTGTGTGGGAGGCTTTGATTAAGTTGGCCATTGACCGTCGTCAAGCTGAAGTTCGCGGAGAGACCAAACCTACTGGCATCGTTACTAATGCGTTTGGTTTCCGTCAAGTTCAAGTTGACCTTCACTAAGGAGTTATTATGTACTGCAACCCTGCCCTTACCGCCGAAGAATTTAAAACTGTCCATAACGGTCTCTGTGATTTGGAAAGTGCTATCCAGCGACTGGAAGATGTAATCAAACCCGAGCTTTATGTTAAGCTTGCCAAAGCTGCCAGCGAGATCCGTCTTGGACTTAACGGTGCTTATGAACAGGATCGTCAAGCAGGCGATCTCAAGTTTAGTCATTATGACGATGTTCGTAAACAACTGGGCTTGGATAATTCCGTGTGGAGTATTTACGAAGTTGACAACCTTTCGGACCGTCATCCTTATCCAGATGCAGACCGTGTAGTTTATAAAGATCACTGGGGCAAGAATCCTGTGAGTTGCAGTATCAATGGTTCGACTTGGGCGGCTTTGTATATTGCGGCCAATGCTTGCATTCGAGACAGCGGCGATGACCATCATATTTTCATTGAAGACTTCCGTCCAGACGAGAATGATCCTCGTACACTGTACCTGAGCACTGGTTCTTAATTAAGGAGTAATATTATGAACGACTGGGATCGGGACAATCTTAATTTTATTTTGAATGCAGATAAAAATGAACTGGCTGCATTTTATGACTCTTGTGACAGCAAAGACCTAGCCTACCTATTTAGGCTTGTAAATTGGGAAATCGGCCGACTTCGTGTAGCGGAAGCAGAAGAATTTGATCAAGTTGACAAAACCGAAACAGCAAATTTGATTTTACAAAAATTTATGCTCAATAAATAATTGATGAATCTTGTTTTTATTAGTCACGGTCTTAAAGATCCCGAAGCTTGGAGACTAGCTCTGGGGATCGAAAAGTTTATACATTTTCCGTATGAAGACAAATTGCAAGGATTTGCACAGATTGCACTATTACTAGATAAACTAGTCTGGATAGAAAAATATCCAGTAGACTGGGTGCTATACTGCAACAATGAAAAAGGTATTAAATGGTCGGAATTTCAATCAATGAAAGATTACATTGATAAAAATTCAGACTGCCTTTTTTTAACACAAACTTTTACAGACAAGACAGGAAGAACTTTGCCCGACTTAGATGGAAACTTTTATTGTAGGCCGCATGTTTTTACAATACTAGGCAATTCCTATAAATTAAATAATTCTGTCATAAAGAATACTGATGCGTCGGACAAAAATTTAGCCAGACTATGCTACAGTATAGCAAGAAGTGGGTGTGATATTAAACTTATATGAAAGATCTTAAGAATATAAACCGTTTGGCAGTAATACTGGTAGGTGAATTTAGAACCTGGAAGATAGCCAGCAAATATCTTTTTAATTTTTTTAATGTCAGAGCAACCCAAGTTGATTACTTTTTTGTAACATGGAACATTTCCAGTCAAACAGGTGAACTTTTGCCTGTTACAGACAGAGATGTATTAGAGCCCTTTGGGCTTTATGGTCAAAATTGTATTAGTCATTTATTACTAGATCCCATCGGGAGACACGGAACGACTTATTATAATCAGGCTTGGTTATCTAAGTTGGGAAATATTTTGAAAAGACAATATGAATTAGACAATGGTTTTATCTACGATCAAGTAATCGAGACCAGACCAGATTGTTATTTTAGATCAAGCAATACAGAATGGACTCTTTGCAAGGATTTTGAATACGAAGGGGCCTGTCCCAAAACGTGGGATAGCGGTCTATTGGGTGTAACTGACGTTTATTTTAGGACCACAAGTTTTACCAATGACCTATTAGGTGACAGATATAGAGTAGGCAGATCAAAATCATATTATGATTCAATGAGTGCTAGACATTGGGAATTTACTAACCATCACTGGGTCATGGCCGAAACTTTGTATAAAAGAATTTTAAATCCCATTAGCCATAATGATACAGGGGATTTCACGTTCTTTTGTTGTATTAGGCCTAACTTTCCAACAGACAAAGACTTAGATCAAATTCATTGGAAAACATTGGATGATATGTTTGTTGGATGGGGCAGACCTTATGATGACTTTTTCTACGGCCCACGAAGTTCTGTGCCCATAGTAGACAAAATCATAAATTAATTGACGTTAAATCCAATTTGTAATATACTGTTATTCTGTTCAACTTTTTATCAAATAAATTATGGGACTTGATCAATACGCATACGTAGCTACCCGATCCAATGAACGGTCAGAGTTTTACGAAAGCGAAGGTGAATTTGTTAATGGTGAGTGGGTTGTGCCCGGCAAAGCTAAACCAAGAGAAATTGCCTATTGGCGTAAACATCCTAATCTACATGGTTGGATGCAGAAATTGTGGGAAGCTAAGGGCGGCAGCGGGGAATTCAACGGTGATGAACTTGAATTGACCTGGGAAGATATCGATGATTTAGAAAAAGCCGTAAAAAAACGTAAATTGCCAACTACCAGCGGATTCTTTTTTGGCAATCCCAGTGATAATTATTATTATGATCATGATCTCGAATTCATTAAAAATGCCCGGGCAGAACTGTTTCTAGGCTTGAAAGTTTTTTATAACAGCTCTTGGTAAAGAGCATTTTTTGGAGAAGCGCAATGAGCGAAAAAATCCTGAAAGCGGCAAATCAAGCCATTTTTCATCTACAACTTAACACCGACGAAGCAATTCGTTTTGTGATTAAAAATGCCAGTGTTAGCCCCAAAGAGGCTGGCATGGCTGTCAAGGAGACCCTAGTGGGCTATAAAACACGATAAAATACTAGCACATAATTAAAGCCCTTTACTGCGACTAAATACCGCTGAGAGGGCTTTTTTTATGGCTAGACCTAATCCCATTCGATCAATGATGGCGTATCCGTTGCCCAGTATAACTTATCAACGGAAAAAAAGCTTTAGACCCACCGAAGAAGACATTATCTACGCATATAATGTATTAAACAAATATATTTTTAATAATCAGTTAGTCCGACCTGAGATAACTCAAGGAATTATTCATAAAGCGTGGGGTTTATGCCAATGGCATTACAACGAACAATCCACAGGGTCTTACTGTTCTATTAGGTTGTCAGACAAATGGTTCTGCTCACAATGGTTCTTGAACACACTTGCACATGAGATGGTTCATCAATACCAATGGGATATAAATCGATGGAATCACATAGAACAATACGGAAAAGATATTAACTTTGGTGGCGGCGCACATGGTCCTAGTTTTTATGCATGGCGCGATCAATTTGAATATTATAATTTAAATTTGAAAATTAGTTTTGGTCAACGTCGTTGGTTTAAACATCAAGACTTTACTAAGTGTTGACAAAGGCTCTATAGTTGTCTATAATTGACTATAATTGTATATAATTCAACTAGGAGCATCCATGCCAAACTTTGTACCAACTGTATTAGAAAAAACCAGCAATGGTGAACGTGCATACGACATTTACAGTCGTTTGCTTAAAGACCGTATTGTCATGTTAGACACAGAGGTCAGTGAACACAGTGCCAGCCTGGTGGTTGCTCAAATGTTGTTCTTGGAAAGCGAAAATCCTGAGTCGGATATTTTATTTTACAT
>Ga0049080_10000255_pt1 | contig 17672 bp, 32 predicted proteins | sample GreLakmeER15MSRF_FD_66716 | JGI IMG/M metagenome (GOLD analysis project Ga0049080, IMG submission 66716) | Freshwater lentic microbial communities from great Laurentian Lakes, MI, USA - Great Lakes metaG ER15MSRF | ecosystem: Environmental > Aquatic > Freshwater > Lake | place: Great Lakes... | reverse complement strand
TCAGTCAAGAACTGGCAGATAAATGCCACCATCACCTTGAACTAGACAGTAAAGGTAATATTGCTTATGACATTGTGGGCATTAAGGGGCACGGTGTAGTTGCCATTGATACCAGTCCATGGCGTGCATTTGAACACATTGAACGATTAGAACACATTTGCCAAATTGTATTGGCGTCGGGAAAATATTGATATGTTAGAATGTATGATTATTGGAGATAGTATTGCTGTGGGCACTGCTATGGCTCGTAAAGAGTGCGTGAGCTATGCCCGAGGTGGCTGGAATAGTTGGCAATGGAACAAAGATTATCTTGCCCAAGCTTCTGCACAACCAGCAAAGACTATTATTATCAGTTTAGGTGCTAATGACCACAAGGGCGTAAAGACCGAGCAAGAACTACGCAAGATGCGCGAAGCGGTAAAAAGTAATCGTGTATTTTGGATTGATCCTGGCAAAGATCGAAAGCCAGTTCCACACGATGCTATTGTAAAAATTGCACAGGAATATGGAGATACAATTCTTCCTCGACCCCGAGATCATATGAGCGGGGATGGTATTCACCCCACGGGCAGAGGTTATAAAATTTTAGGAGAACAATCACGATGACAACATGGGTAGACGCATTAAAAGAAAACAGTATTCCCGATTATGCCAAGGATACTAAATTAAACATGGATGCCGTAATCAAGCGTTCAACATTGCCAGTGGAAGAAGCTGAAGCAGTTGCACTAGCAGCCGCATTTGCAACAGGGAATAGCAAATTATGGACTTGGATGGAAAGCCAAATTGCTAACAAAACTGAAACCAATGCAGCATTGACCGCAGCCGCTCTAATGGCACAAAACAATGTATGGTATCCATTCGTTGAAATGGCTGACGATGAGCAACTCAAAGGCTTGCCTGCACAGTTGCGTATGAACGCTATTGCCAGTCACGGTGGCACAACTAAAGAACGGTTCGAAGCCTATAGCTTGGCTGCAAGTATTGTGGGCAAGTGCCATTTCTGTGTAAAAGCACACTACGACGGTTTAAAGAAAATGGGATATACAGTAGAACAGCTACGAGATATTGGCAGAATTGCCAGTGTAATTACCAGCGTGGCAAGAGTAGTACAATCTTAATACTTTAGTACTAGTAAAATAGCTCCTTTTGGGGCTATTTTTTTGGTTGACGAATATTACCAATTTTGCTATAATACATACATGATGAAACAAAAACATTTCAAAATGGGTCATTACGCAAAGATGCGCGAGATCATGGCAGAATATGGTTTCCCTCTGCGACTGGTGATGTGCGGCAAGGTCGTCGACGGTCGCTTCTATCTCACCCATCGTACCAAGTAAGGAGTCACTGTGGTCCGTTTCGAGTTCACTTTAGATGACGTCGATGCTGAGAACCTGATCAGCATCCTTAACGACGAGCGAGTTCGTGCTCTAGAAAAGGCCATCGACAGTGATTGGTACAAAGGCCACGCAGACTATCTAGAGGATCTCAAACAAAAGGTCCTAGTAGGCAATACCCGGGTAGGTTGACAGGTCTTTCAACAGGCGTTATAATACAGTATTAAACAAGGACACCATGCAATTCTTCCAGGAAACTACCAAATGGAAAGATGCTGTTCTCAATGGCATCTACTTGCTGGATGACAGCAAAAGCAAAATGTATGCCTTCATTAAAGCAGGCGAAAAGTCTGTGTTTACTTTCAAGAATCCTATTCGAATTAGTACTCGCGGTCGAACTTTCGTCCCTGTTAAAAATACCTTTAATTATAAAATTAAAGAAGACACTGCTGAACAAAAATGGACCGTTACCGGCAGTAAAGGCGACAAATATATTGTCCGAATGGTGGATAATGTGCTACAATGTAGCTGTACCGGTTACAAATATCATGGCAAGTGCAAACATGCCGATCAAATTCAAAAGGAAATTAAATGACTGATCCCTGCTACAGTGTTATTACCAGCCTCGAAGATCACCCTAGCCGGCTCAATAAAGAAGCTATTATTCTCGTACAAGCTGAGCAAGGCAACGATGAACTGTTTCAGGGATTCCGATTAGCCCTAGATCCTATGATTACTTTTGGGCTTAAACAAATTCCGGAGAAAAAAGATGCGGACGGTCCTGGCTTGGATTGGGATAGTTTTATTTTCATTATTGATGGTTTTATTAATCGTTCAATCACCGGTAATGCCGCCCGAGACACTGTGGTCGAATTAATGAATCGAGCCACTGTTCGTCAATGGAACGGATGGTATCGACGTATCCTTATCAAGGATCTTCGCTGTGGTGTCAGTGAAAAAACTGTTAATAAAGTTGTAGAAAAGAAGTGGCCGGATTATGCTGTTCCTGTTTTTGAATGTCAGCTGGCACACGATAGTGCCAATCATGAAAGTAAAGTGACCGGACAAAAACTCATCGAAGTCAAGCTAGACGGTGTTCGTGTTCTTACTATTGTTTATCCCGACGGCCGAGTGGATCAATTCAGTCGCAACGGTAAAGAACTAGTAAACTTTCCGCACATTAAAGAACAGTTTGCTAAGACAGCGTCTGGGTTGGCCATGCCTTATGTGTTTGATGGCGAAGTTATGAGCAGTAGCTTTCAGGACCTTATGCGCCAAGTACATCGTAAAAGTGATGTTCAAAGTCAAGATGCTATTCTTTACATGTTTGACATTATCCCTCTTAAAGATTTTCAAGCAGGAATCTTTAAAATGGCACAGGCCCAACGAACTGCTATGTTACAAAATTGGTACGAACAAGAACAGGCCAATCTTGTAAGTGTGCGTGTCCTAGAGCAAGAGCTAGTTGATCTCGATTCGACCGAAGGTAAATCCAGGTTTAAAGAAATTAATCAAGAAGCCATCGATGGCGGTTACGAAGGCATCATGATCAAAGACGTTAACGCTTCATACGAGTGCAAACGCAGCCATGCGTGGCTGAAACTAAAACCCTTCATTGAAGTTAGCCTCAGCGTCACTGCCGTAGAAGAAGGCACAGGCCGCAACGTAGGCAAACTCGGGGCACTGATTTGTGAAGGAGAAGACTTGGGTCATATTATTCGTGTTAACGTTGGCAGTGGGTTTTCCGACGCCAATCGTGACGAGTTTTGGACTGGACGGAATCAACTGCCTGGTCAGATAGTAGAAGTAAGAGCAGATGCAATTACGCAAAATCAAGATGGTACTTATTCGCTACGTTTTCCGCGGTTCCTCAGATTCCGCGGCTTTAAAGCTGGCGAAAAACTATAACATAGAACGAAACGAATTTTGATTATTAAGAAAGGAACAAAAAATGAAAGATAAAATTTTTGAATGGTTTGGGCGCAATCAACAAAACATTGGATACGTTGGTGGTGCCTGTGGTGTACTAGCAGGATTAGGTTATGCATTGCAGGGAAATTATGGTCTTGCATTGCTTTGGGTAGTAGTCGGTGGCATGATTTTCACTGATACCCGTAGACTGTAAATAACCGACGATATTCAACGGATTAAAAATCATGGAACAAATAACTTTACAAGGTAGTTCGGCCGACGAGCGCAATTCTTGGTTAAAGCAATTACTCAGCAATGGCGTTTATGAAATTACATTTACCAAAGTAAACGGAGAAACTAGAGTGATGCCCTGCACTTTGGATGCTGTACGTTTGCCGCCCGTTACAGTTAAAGAAAATAAGAATATCAAAGAGCGCAAAACAGATACCATGAGTGTTTGGTGCGTGGACAAAAATGAATGGCGAAGTTTTAAAGTCATGAATGTCACTGAAATTAAACCAATTTAAATTCTTTGATTGGCTAAATTAATCATTGATTGGCAATCTAAATGCTTGCAAAATATCATTTAGTCGTGCATAATAAGTCTAACTGTTAACAACAGTACTTTTAAAAGGAAATCTATTATGATGTTTTCAACTGAAACTAAAACTGGCAAACTACTTACTGCACTTCAAAACGGTGAAGCATTGACTGAAGGTCAAATGCGTGTTCGATTCGGTCTTAAGAATCCCCGTGCAACTGTTAGCGATATTCGCTATGCAGGGTTTGCTGTTTATGCTAACCAGCATAAAGACACCAAAGGTCGCGTTACTACCAAGTACCGTATTGGTCGTCCTAGCCGTGCAATCGTAGCCGCTGGCTATCGTGCAATGGCCATGGGCATTGCTTAATACTCTTTAGTATTTTTGCATAAAAAGGCGCTTAGGCGCCTTTTTTATTGACATTAAATATTCGATTTGTTACAATAAAACATTGTAAACTATTCTTATACGGCAACAAAATGAAATATCATTGGATTGGACATTTTAAAGAAGGCACTTCAGATAAGATTTGGGGTTTGATCAGACTGACAGATCATAATCGATATAACGACTACATTGCTGTTTGGGGTCGTCGAGGCCGAGCTCTACAGACTAAAATTCACAGCGAGATTGATGCATGGGATGCAGACAAGTTGTGTAATAAGAAAGAAGATAAAGGTTACAATATGATCAATACTGCTCGACTGGATGAGGTATATCCAGAGTTTGAAGAAGATTTACAAAAAACAGCCGTATGGGCCATGTTGAAAGTTTAATATGAAGGTAAATGTTATCAGTGACTTACATTTAGAATTTGACGATCTAGTCTTACCTGGCGGCGACGTCTTAATTCTAAGTGGCGATATCTGCGAAGCAAAGAATGTAAAAAAAGATCAGTACAGCGAAGATGCAGTTCAATTTAAATTTGAACATAAACGCAGTGATCGTTACATTAGGTTCTTTGTCGAGGAGTGTGCCAAATATAAACATGTACTTTATGTAATGGGTAATCACGAACACTATGGTTTTAGGTTCGATAAAACATATAATCATCTGAAAGCGAATTTGCCTGACAATATTTTACTATTAGAAAAGGAAAGTGCAGAGATCGACGGTGTTTTGTTTGTAGGAGCCACTTTGTGGACTGATTGTAATAATGCAGATCCTATTACTATGTATACGTTAAGGCATGGTATGAACGATTACCGAGTAATTCAGAATCATTATGAAGACAAAAATTTGTATTTTAAACTGATTCCCGAGTTTACTTACGCAGACCATATTATGGCCAAACGGTTCATTGGTAAAACTGCGGAGGAAAATCCAGACAAGACTATTGTAGTGGTCACACATCACAGCCCTAGTAAATGCAGTATTAAACCTAAATATGAAAAAGACTTTCATATGAACGGTGGTTACAGCAGTAACTTAGATGAGTTTGTTATGGATCATCCCAATATTAAATTCTGGACACATGGTCATACACATGATACATTTGACTACATGATTGATCAATGCAGAGTTATTTGTAATCCCCGAGGCTATTCAGGCTACGAAGAACGAGCCAGAGATTTTGATCCTACTATAGGTTTTGAAATTTAATCCCCCGGGTGGGGGATTTTTTTTGGATAATTAACTGAAAATAAATATTATAGTATATATTCAAGGAGTGCTATGAAAGTTAGTAAAATGCCAGGATTTGGTAGTCTAGGAACCGTGATTGAGAATTTTGATTGGCAAAATCCCGAGGACTACAAGCAACTTAAAGATATTAATATTGAATCATTGGTAACGGTGGTAAAAGGAGATGGCACTGATCAATTTCAGCATTTAATTAAAAATTTTCGTCACACGGTCACAGTACGTAATTTAGCTAATAGGAGAATGATGAGACATGGTCCAAATTGGATGAATACTCAATCGCCCGAAGAAAAAAGGGCAGCAGAGTTAACTAGCCGATGGAGTCTTGGAGATTATGCTCCAAATTGGCATCGAGTCACTGGTAAACGAGACAATGAAGGGTATCGTGTCGGTGCATTTGGTGATACTGAATTACTTTGGCATAGCAATGAATATGCAAGTCCATCATTTTGCCCTGTGGTAGCATTGTACGGTGCTAATCATATGAATACCAGTGCTACCTGTTTTTTACAAACAGTGGACTGGTATGAAAAACAAACTGAAAGTTTTCGCAGTGAACTGGATGAAATGATTGTGGTTGGAAAATGGGACAATGAATTATTACAACCCGGCAGCAGTTTTGAAGATCACATAACAATGAAAATGGCATTTGTACCAGATGATACATTAAGAACCCCATTGGTAATTAAAAGTCCTGCCGGTCGAAAGGCACTGCATTGGTCGACATGGATCACTGGAATAGAAGGTCTGAGTAAACCAGACAGCGACAAATTAATTGCAAAAATCACCAAAGAAATCTTTGTAGATGAATATCAATACGACTATTGGTGGGATCACAGTCAGGGTGATATGGTACTATTTGATAATACCGTGACCATGCATATGCGTAAGGTCAAAGAAAATATGGATTTAAAATCAGAATTGCACGAACGTTTAGGTTATAGAAACGTTGGAGATTATGCCGGACATGAAGATTATAATCCATTCTTACAAATCGAATTCCAAGAAAAAAGAAATAGACTAATGAGAGTAATTCGAAAAATTAATAAAACAGGATGGACTTATCATATGGATATTTTAGAAAAAATTAACGATCCAATCGAACAAGAAAAATATATATTAGAAAAAGTTTCAGAGTCTGACCGTGACATCGTTCGAGCAGCTTTGACTTACTAATATTTGACTTATCTTATAAAATAACCTATACTTAGAAACAAGTATAGGTTTTTTAATGAACGATAACAATAGTGCCAAAGGTCGTACAAGTTTTGATGCCAATGTGGGCGGACAACTTGTTAGCTTTATAAACAAAAATATATCAGAATATCCCACAGAGGCAGGCGGCCCCAAATTTGATTTAGTGCCCGTCACTAAACAAAAAGATATTATGATAAACGTTGCACGAATGCATGCCAAACAAGAATATGATCGAATCATGGAATTGGTCACAGTGTTGCAGCGTCAAGCGTCAGACATTAAAAAACGTTTAGACATAACTGATATGGTTCATGCAGCCAAATATGATTTTCAATTATATCACGGTCAAACTTATTGGTTAGTTTTTGATGGTAGAAAACAAATAACTAGACTAAGTCATACAGGTCCAGACGATTGGTGTACTGGTAAACCTGCAGATTATGAATATATCTGTCAGGTCCAATGGCTTGGTGATCATACATGGATAGAGGTAAACTGATGTCTTACGGAAATATTACGATCGACAGTCCTTATAGTATCTCGGCTAGTTCGCATACTATAGATACATATTCTATAGATACTTCCACTGGTACATATAATTTAGGAACTAATTCAATAACAGGAATTGGTGCTCTTGGTCCCGGATATACTATAGCTGGTTCTAATGGCACATGGGGCGGATTATTTAATACTAGCCCTGGTGTAAGTTTGGACAAAGACGGCATTCAGATAACAGAATCAGCTGATATTAAATTAGGTGAAGTCAGTCTTAAAGATTTTATTAATAAAATCGAGCAAAGATTGGCCCTGCTAACGCCTAACCCTAAACTTGAAAAAGAATGGGTCGAACTCAAAGAATTGGGTGATAGGTATAGAGAATTAGAAAAGCATATAACAGAAAAAATGAAAACCTGGGATATTCTGAAGAGTGAAGATTAATCAAGTTGAGGACAAATACTGGGTATTTTGGCCTGCTCATATCTTAACTGCACAAGATGCTCGACGTTGGTGTTGGGAAACATTTGGTTCTGACTGGGGATCAATAAAATTAGGAGTTCCCGATAACCGAGGCCGAGCACCACATATTTTGATATTTCATAGACTGGCTCATGCTCATTGGTTTTTATTACAGTGGAACATTGACTGAAATTTAAAAATGCAGTATAATGACAATATGAAATCCATAACTATCAACAGTGATCGTGTCAGCACATACGATGCAATACTTTGGGCCAGTAAACAATTCGGTTCAAATTTTAGCGTTCAGCACGAATTTCCCGGCAAAAATTGGCGCTTTGATTTTAATAATTCCAAAGAAGCAACATTGTTTGCACTAAAATGGTCATAACTTATATATGAATAGAGACATGGAAAAGTACGATGAATTCGAACAGCGCATGAAGGAACGATTTCCTAACCTGTTCAGCCAACCCTATGGCGGATTTGCTGTGGGACCTGGGTGGTGGCCTATAATCGAAAGCCTATGTGGCAATATTCAACACTATATTACTTGGAAGAATAAAGAGTCCGAAGTTGTTACTCAAGTTGTTGTAGCACAGATTAAAGAAAAGTTTGGTGGACTACGATTCTACTACAGTGGTGGAGATGATACCATTGATGGTATGGTACGTATGGCCGAGTCTTGGGCCAGCAATGCCTGTGAAGAGTGCGGTGTACCTGGTAAGAGTCGAACAGGCGGTTGGATTAAAACTTTATGCGATGAACACGATGCAGAGCGTCAAGCTCGATATAAGGAAAGATTCAAAAACTATGATCAGCCTTAACTTCAACTTACGCAATCCTTGGAGTAATACATTTAAAAACTTGTGGTTCCGGTTTTATACAACACCGATCAAGAACAAGTTTATTGAGATTGAAGCATACCGGGACTCTTCCATTGTATCTTTTGTGTTTGCATGGACTATTAGGCAAAGTCATTCAGGCGTAGACTTAGAATTAGGATTGTTGGGATATTGTCTGCGTTTTAACTTTTATGACAATCGCCACTGGGATACCAATGCGGGTCATTGGGAAAGCGATAGAGTATAATGCCTAACTATGCTGAATATTTTGCAAAGAAAGCTTATAAACCCAAGTATCAAATTGGGGATAGAGTATTTGGATATTACAAGAAAATTCCATTTATCGGGAGTGTGGGCAACGACACTTTGATCAGCGAAATTGAAGGGCCGCGTATAAGTGTGCATTTAGACTTGCCTATGAAAATAGATCAAGTAATTTGTGGAGTAATTATAGTTAAACATAAAGATATAAAATCTAAGTTAGTAAACTACGACTCTCTATGAAATACAAAATCGAAGTTCGAAATTTAAAATCCAACTCAATCTCTGTCAGAGTGTCCAAGGTCACTATGTTTGAAGGAACGTTCATTGAAATTGATGCAAAGATCGCAGATGAAATCAATGAGTGGGTAATATCATCTAAAGTAGGGCGCCGTATTGCTTGGGATATGTGGCAATTAAAAAACAACGAAGCTGTCACTATGTTTATGTTAAGGTGGTCATGAAGAACTTTGTTGTAATACCCTACGACCCAACTTGGCGAGCATTAGAGTGGGCCAAAGAACATTGTCCTAGTTATATCACCAATGATCGCATGCCCGGGCCACCGAGGCCCTATCCCGATCATAGCGTCGACAATATCAAAATTCGCTTTTATTTTGGCAATGAAAAGGATGCAACAGCGTTTGCACTAAAGTGGGCCTAATTGTTAAATAATAAACTTTATTTAAATTTAGAAGATCGGCTGAATACTCTCAGTAATTTATCATTTGATAATTCAATTGTTTGGCAGTGTATTAATCGTTGTCGCAGCGATTATGTGGAAACTGTAAATCCAGATGCTACTACACGAGAATTCCTAAATTGGTTATTAATGACATGGGGCATCAGTATAACTATGGCGCAGGATGGGTATAATCTATCACCTAAATTTGACATTATATCCAATGACAAATATACTATGTTTATTTTAAAATATTCGAAATAATCGTGGCTGTAATTAAATTGACTCAATTTGAGTGGGACAATATTTTAGTAAGAATAGAACACGACTATGGTAAAGCTGTGGCTTTCATTCGAGGAGCTATGCGACGAGAACTAGGCTGTACATCAAGAACGCATAGATTTTGGAAGCCTCAAGATGGTGTTGGTGTCTACGACGGTTACGGAGATTATGTAGTAGAAATACATTTGGATTTTTATGATGATGCTAAAGAAACAATGTTTAGACTAAAGTATCTATGATAGCAGAATTATTAAAGTCCAAATACAAAGTATGGAGACATAATAGATATTTAAAAAAGCACGATCTCACTGAGAATCAATATCAAAGGATAATGGACCCAGACTATGAAATCCGAGCCACACAAATCAATGACATATATAAAGGATATTCATATATCTATGTGTTCGATGACCCAACTCAAGATATTTGGACAAAGTGGGGAGATTGGTTAGTAGGGTTAGATAAGCTAACTAAATGGTGTGATGCAAATTGTACAGACAAATGGAGAAATGACGTACACCGTGTGATAAAATGTCCAGCAACCAGTAATCAATGGGCTGTAAATGAACTAGGTGGTTTAGATTTTATCTTTTTTGCTTTTAAAAATGAATCTGATTATATTAATTTTGTACTGAGGTGGGAATGAAAAAGAAAAGAGCGCTGACTAATAAAGACGTGTTTGCCGATTGGAAAAATCAGCGATTTGTTATTGCACCCAACTACACATTCAACGACAATAATATCGATTTTAAACATTTAATTGTTTTAACTGATATTAAATTTTGGGCTGTGATCACAGATGATTTAAATCGTTGGTGCGAAGAAAACAACTGTAAATCAAAGGGGATGACAGTAGAAGTCCCCACAGACAATGAATTAACACTGTTTTGTTTGCGATGGGCTTAAATAATAGATGAAGTATATTTTTTCATTATTACTGTTACTATCTTCTAATGTGTGGGCAAATGCTTCATCAATTTTAGTAATTGATGCTAGCACTTCTCGAGTCGTACACGAACACAATTCCAACTCGGTTCGCCCGATTGCCAGTATAACTAAATTAATGACGGCCATGGTGAGTTTAGAATTGTATGGGCTCAATGATTATGTAATGATAGGTAAAAAACAAAAGACGTCAGTCAAAGAATTGTTGACTCGACTACTAGTACGCAGTGACAATAATGCCGCTGATCTTTTAGCAAAACATCACCCACAAGGGCGTAGTGCATTTTTATCCGCAATGAACACCAAGGCTAAAAGTTTGAATCTACAATCTACGGTGTTCAATGATCCCAGCGGATTAAGCTCCGATAATATCAGCACTGCGGCAGAAGTTGCGGCTTTGACTATAGAAGCATCAAAATTTGATTTCATACGAGAAATCAGTGTTGTTCCCCAGACAAAACAATTTACCAATACTAATTTTCAAATTTTGAAAGACTACCATAATATTTTAGTTAGTAAAACAGGATTTACATCAGCCGCAGGTAGATGTCTTACCATGCTGGTCGATCATGGGCAAACTCGTTATGTAATTATAATTTTGGGGGAATTAACCAAAGTAGCTCGAGAAACCACTGCTCGATCGTTGTTGCAGGTCAGCGCCAATAAATACAGTTACAATTGACATATTTTACAGAAACTAGTAAAATACAGTATGACCACAATGAGCAGAAGTCAACAAAGATATACCTTTCAGGCAAGTCGAGCAAACAGTGATGAATTCACTGATATTATGGAAAACATTCGAAATCAAGACTTTCTCCGAGACTCTGACTTGGAGTGGCAGAAAAACAACATGGAGTACGATCTGCGTACCACTGATTGGATTTTGGAAAAAGTTCGAAACAGTGAACAATATGCTCAGAACTTATATGCTGCCATGTGCAACAATAGGTTTCAGCAAAATGATGTGCTGCCGATTTTAAAAGATCAATATTGGAGTTGTAGTTGGCGATATGCCGGCGGCATCATTGCCGACATGCGCCAAGAAGGCGATTACATAGATTACTATTGTAGCGGTATTCGTGATTCTTACGAAGGCGGCTATGTGTCGGAAACTGTTATAACTGACGAGATTCGAGAAGACTTATTCAAATTGGGATGGTTGTGTTTTTCTGATGATGATGAATTAATTTAACAAGGAGATTATATGTTTGCAACTGTAGAAACAAAATTATGGAGAACTGCCAGCGAAGTAAATGAAGCAATGGTTCGAGTTTATAACCATATGCTCATGGCCATTGTAACCAGCGGCCTGGTAAGCTATTTGGTTAGTTCTAGTCCCGATGCCATGGCATTTTTCTTTACTGGATTTATGAAATGGGTTGTGTTATTTGCACCGCTGGTGTTTGTCTTCCTGGTGCCAGTACTGTTAAATTCGGGTATCTCCAGGCTAGGTAAAGTTCTGACTTTGCATGCCTTTGCTGGGTTAATGGGGTTAAGTATGGCCAGTATCTTTGTGGTCTATACCTTGGGCAGTATTGTATCAGCATTTTTGGGAGCAGGTGTATTGTTTGGCACCATGAGTCTTTACGGGTATTTTACCAAACAAAGTTTGGACGGTATTGGCAAATGGTGTTTTGTAGGCTTGATTGCAATTGTGATTGCCAGTATAATTAATATCTTTGTTGGTAGTAGTGTGGCGCAGATGGTGATTAGTGCATTGGCTATTATTATCTTTTTAGGATTAACTGCCTACGACACACAACAAATCCGAGAAATGGTCAGTGAAGAAACAACCGACGGAGTGGAGATCATGGGTGCAATTACTTTATATCTCAACTTTATTAATCTGTTTTTAAATTTATTGCAATTATTTGGCGGAAAGAAGGAATAAAATGCGTAGTCATTATTGGACAATTGGGCCGTTTGCAGATTGGCTTCGGGGTACACCCAAGCTTAAATGCGGCACTGCTGAACAATGGGACGATTGGGAAGAAACGGCCAAAGCCGCACATCCCATTCGTTGGTGGATTGCCGAAGAAGGGCTAGATTATCTTCAAAAATTTGTTTACTATATACCGGATCGACTAAATGATGTACGATATTATATTAATAATCGCTGGGTGTCTCATAGCCATCGCCTCACGGCGCATCCTAGAGACATCAAACCAGGACAATGGCGTGATGTTGGCAATCGCTTCCTTCCTTGTCTGTTTAACGAGCTTGTGGATTTTGTTGAAATAGAACAAGCATGGCATCACTGCTTGTGGAGTGATGATATGAAAACCAAATATAATGTACCTTGGTATCGTAAGGGCTGGTTACGGTGGCGCACATGGCGTTGCCCAGAAGCTGGCATGGAATATTTGAAATGGGCCGCGGGACTTAAAGTTGACGAATCCATGGCAGTTAATCCCGGAGACAAAGGCTATGGCGAACCCACTTATCAGGCCAAGGCGGCCAAAGAAATTATCGAACTGTACACTTGGTGGACTACTACATATCGCAATCGGCCCGATCCATACGATGCCAGTGGATGGACTGAATACTGCGAACTTACTCGAGAAGCAAACGGAGGCAAACTCTTTTCAAGCTTAGGCAGTGATAAAACTCCCGAACTTAAAAAGATGTCAGATAAGGCTCATAAACTTCTTCGAAAAATTGAAGCAGCCTATGAAAAAGAAGATGAACAAATGATGATTCGTTTGATCCGTGTACGTGAATCACTGTGGACTTAAAATGAGCTCAGATACTTTTTTTGAATTTCTTGCTCTTCTAGTTCAAGGCATTTTTTGGTGGTTTATCTTTCAAACAGTGTTTGCTGTATTCTTACGTATTCAAGAAAATAAAGAACAACGATTCAACAATATGATCGAAAAACTAGACGAAGTCACTCATCGAGTCTTGGTCGAAAAACACGGAGATATGTATTATTGGTTTGATGCAGACGACAACGAATTTTTAGCACAGGGAAAGAGTCTCGAAGACACTATAGATATCCTTAAAAAGCGTTTCCCTACCCATATGTTTTTTGTGACCACAGGCGACAAAAAATACAAGATTGCAAGCCCAAATTGGCAACTAGAAGCACTTTAATTAAAAAGTATTACTTGTCCAAAAATCATAACTGTGCTATACTATACCTAGTTTAACTCTAACGGATTATTTCAATGAGTATGCATCTTCATCACCCCAGTCTCAGTCTTAACGGCAAGAAAAAGGGGAAGATCAAATTTCGTAATGCCGAGGAAGCTCGGCGGGCCCGTGATTTAGATGAATCCTGGAAAGACTTGCAGAAAAAATGGGGCGTGGATGAGCACGAGCGTAAACGTAAACGTGCATTGGCCGCGGCTCCTTTGCAAGGAAATTATAAGCTCAGCGTACCCCCTGGTAGAAGTACTGCTCATATTCCCAGCCTTAACAGTGGCGATGGGGTAGCAACGTTGGCACCAGCAAAGGTTTACACAGGTACAAAAGTCAAAGGCATTGCAACTATGCACAAGTCGAATGCTGTTCCGGTGTTCAGCGACGAAGAAGCTGTAGAAATTTCACGTATGCGTCGTGGTTGATTGCACTAGTTGGTAAATAGAATTTTAAGGAGAATTTTTTAAAAGTGGCCAAAGAAGAAGGAATGAGAATGAATGGCGTGGTAACCGAAGTATTAGGTAATGCCATGTTTCGTGTTAGAATAGAAAACAGTGAACATTTAGTCACGGCATACATCGGTGGAAAACTTAGAAAGCATGATATTAAAGTGCTTGCAGGTGATAAAGTATCCATGGAAATGAGCCCTTATGATCTTACTAAAGGCAGAATTATGTATAGGAATTAAAACCTATAAATAATTACATGACCAACGAAATAAGACAACTAATAAGCCTAGTAGAATCTAAAAACAAAAAAGAATTAGTTTTAGAAAAATTACCTTATACTAGAAGCGGACTGATGCCAGTAATGAGTCAAGCTACCTTAGACTATCACTACGGCGAACTGGCAAAAGGTTATGTGGATCGTTATAATAAAGACGAAGGCGATCCAGATTTTAATGAAGCGGGCGCATTTTTACACAATGTATTTTTCCCGCAACTTATGCCCCCAAAATCAAATAATCAGCCCAAGGGTGCTAGTCTTACATTAATAAATCGACGATATGGTGACTTTAAAAGCTTCAAAGAAGCTGTTAAAAAAGAAGCCATGAAGATTCAGGGTTCGGGCTGGATTTACATGGCTCGGAACGGTGATATAAAGACTATTAAAAATCATCAAATAAAAAACGACATTGCACTGCTGATAGATTGGTGGGAACACGCATGGGCCAAAGATTACGGGGCCAATAAAAGTAAGTATTTAGATAATATCTGGCGTTGTATTAATTGGGAACGAGTTAACATACGAATTTACGCTGGAAAATAAATTCAGATGAACAAAATAAAATGCTACTACTATAGTCCCAGTGTGAGTTGGGACAGCGATTCAATATTCTTTTCTACTCCTCCTTTATACCTAAACAGTTATCTGAGAGTAAACTATCCCGAATTGGCTGAACAATTAGAATGGCAGAAAATGCAATTCAATACACTTAGCCAAGACAAACTAGTCGAAGATTTAATCAAATTTGACAGCGATATTTTATGTGTCACTAGTTATATTTGGAACAGTAGTTTGATATTAGACTCAATCAAGGGCATTAAAAAATTACTAAAAAAAGACATTAAGATTATAATGGGTGGTCCCAGCACTGATGTTGTACGAAATAAAAACTTTTTAGCAGAACATACTGATTTAGATTTTGCAGTTTATAGCCAAGGCGAACAAGCGTTTGCGGATATTTTGCAACATATCTCCGGAACTAAAAAACTCAGTGTGCTGACCAGTAAAAATGTATCCTGGAGAGACTGCAATAAAATTAAAGTAGCTGATTTTATGTTTTATAAATTAGAAAAAATCAGCCCTTATTTGATCAGCAAAGATCTAATAGAGATGGTAATTAACGATCCTGAATATCAAGGCAGAGAATTTGTATTACCCTACGAAACATCTAGAGGCTGTCCATACAATTGTAGTTTCTGCGATTGGACTTCGGGGTTAACTCACAAAACTTATTTTAGAAAATTTGATATAGAAGAAGAAATAGACACGTTAGGACGATTGGGTATAACCAATATACATATGTCCGACGCCAATTTTGGTCAGCATAAACAAGACGTAGAAATTGCAAAGACTTTTGTAAAACTAAAAAAAGAAAAAAATTATAATTTTAAAATAGAAAAAACTAATTTTAGTAAACTGCTCAAAGATAGAGTTTTTGATATTGTTGAAATTTTAATCGAAGGTGATTTATTGCAAAATATTAAATTTGCAGTACAAGATACCAACGAAAAAATATTAGAAAATATTGAGCGCCCCGATATTCCTTATCAGGACCATAGAAATTACATCGACAATATTGCAAAAAAATATCCCGATGTAGATATTGGTATTGAGTTAATTCAAGGACTTCCGGGCCAAACAAGAGATACCTGGGAACAAAATCTTATAAGGATACAACCTTATAAACCTGTAATTTATTTTTGGAATATTTTACCTAACAGTCCCGCAGGCTACGACTCCGAATATAGAAACAAAATGCAGATAAAAACGCACTTGTGCAATCTAATAGATTACAGCGATACTGAAAACACGAATTCTAAAAAAATGGAATTTGTTACCAGCACTTACAGTTATAGTTTTGAAGACTATTGTTACTTTACTCTTTTGACAAAAATATGCACTTTGCCCAGCCTAAGTGAGTCCCATAAACACATTGATCGAGTAAAATTATTTGAATTGATTAAAATTAGTAATCATTTACAAAACAGTATAAATTCAATAAAGGAGTCGATTGAAAAAGGTGAAGAAAATAAAATTAATTCTATTTCGATTGATTTTCTTAAGAAGTTCAGTAAAGAGTTTTATAATATATTAACTAAAGAATATGTTATTTCCATAATTACAGGCACTAAAAAATGATAGATTTAACAGAAAATGCAAAAAATAAAGTCAAAGAACTTCTTCTTGAAGAAAATAACCCTAATTTAAAATTAAGAATATTTGTACAGGGAGGCGGATGTTCTGGCATGCAATACGGGTTCACTTTTGATCATGCTGTTGCAGAAGATGACTTTACATTGTCAATTGACGGGGTTGAACTGTTGATAGATTCAATGAGCAACCAATATCTCGAAGGTGCCAAAATCGACTATAAAGAAGATATTATGGGATCAAGTTTTAGCATAGATAATCCCAACGCCCAAACTAGCTGCGGCTGCGGCTCAAGTTTTAGCCCTTACTAGCTTTAATCAAATAGTTTAAAACCCGATAAATAAGTTAAACGGGTTTTTAAACTATGCCATTTTATTTTTCAAACGTTATAACGTATCCAACGGTCCCGCTGAACAGCGGTGAGGGTGATTCCCTAGCAACCGCTTTTCAAAAACTTAATCAAAACTTTAACACATTAAGCAATATAGGTAATGCTGAAATCAGGGTAGTGGGTATTACCAGTTCTTATATCAGTATTTTTAATCAACTTGAAGCCGCTACAATACGTGCTCAAACAGTGGGAAATGCCGGTAGTAATTTTTCTGGTAATTTGTTTTCTGGTAATACTGTTATAGCCAATGTGTTTACTGCAAATACGTTTAGTACCAACACAATTACTGCAACAAATTATCAGGGAAATATAGGTACTGGTGGGGGTAATGCAGCTATTGTCACTACGTTAAGTGCCAGTGGCAATGTCTCAGTGGGCAATTTAACTGTAAATGGGTTTGCAACCATTACATCTATATCCCTTGCTAGTATAGATAATACCCCAATCGGACTCACAACTGCTAACATTGGTAGATTTACCAATTTAACCGTTACTGGAACTTCATCTATTACTGGTAACGTAAATATGAATGGCAATTTAATTGTGCCCACTATTAGAGGGTCACGATTCATTGTTAAAAGCGTTAGTAATTCACTGAGCACAAATGTTCCTGCAGCTTTTACTTTAACTTTATCACCGGAATCGAATATATCACAA
>Ga0049080_10000248_pt1 | contig 17996 bp, 16 predicted proteins | sample GreLakmeER15MSRF_FD_66716 | JGI IMG/M metagenome (GOLD analysis project Ga0049080, IMG submission 66716) | Freshwater lentic microbial communities from great Laurentian Lakes, MI, USA - Great Lakes metaG ER15MSRF | ecosystem: Environmental > Aquatic > Freshwater > Lake | place: Great Lakes... | reverse complement strand
AGCCTGCAAGATAAGTTTTGCATATTAGATCGTGATCATCTCCGACCTCCATAGAGGCATCATGTCCTCCAGCTGCTGCGTATACATCCTTATGCCATGCTCTGATATGGTTAGGAGCATAGTATATTTCTCCTAGAGACCTAGGAGTAACTGGGAATGACTTATGGGCTTTATAAGACTTTCCTTCATGGTAGAAGTCATATGTCTTCCACCCGTTTCGGGTGTTGTATATTTCGGATGTACCATCAGGAAAGAAGTTGGCAAAGTCAGAGTAATGAAATGCAGGCCCGTCTTTATCGTGAGCCTTAGCTATAGAGTTAAGAGCCCAAGGTACCAAGATATCATCATGGTCCACCTCTACGTATATGTCACCTGTAGCTTGAGAGCAAGCGTAATGCTTTAAGGCCCCTATCTTATCGCTTTTAGTAGGCCTTATAACAGTCCTAGGGTCAGCTAATATCTCTGGTGGAATGTCTACCGGAGCATCGCCGTTGGGTACTATAACCCACTCCCAATTAGAATAGGTTTGCTTCAGTAGACTTTGATAGGTGTCTCTGATCCATGTTGTGTCATTTGTAGGAGTAAATATGCTAAACTTTATAGACATGCTTTCCTTCTTTCTGCCTTGATATAGGCTTATAAGATGTAAGGATAGCCGTATGCCAGCAAAGTTTCTAGTCTATTAAATAAAAAACCCCGGCCTAGACCGGGGTTTAGTTTTAATATTATTAATACTAAATGGAGCTTGAGTAAGCCACGCCACATGGGTCAGTTACTGCCAGACTTCCATTATTAACCTTGATAGTTTTGGTAACATCAAGAGTAACGTCATAGAGGAATGGAGTGGGGCTACTGACAACAGCGAGTTTGCCGTCTTTAATAGCGTTGCTCAATGCGTCCCTTTTCCTCTTAGAGGTGATGGACTGCAAAAGGGAAGGTAAAGAGCCGAAGAAGGTATATTCTTCACCAGCCGCCAAAGACTTACCATGGGGAGGTAAAAAGCCAAATGTGGCAGTGTTACCTGTCATGTTTCGTACTTTGGTATCTAAGCAAGTAGTGTCTGACATTATAAGACCTCCGTTAGCTAGCAGTCATCTGCTTAGCAATAGCGCCATGATAGGTAAGTACAGCATCAATCAGGTCGGGCCTGTTAGCAAGCGCATAGGAAGCGCTTTTAACTGTCTCTGAAAGACCTGCGTCTTCTACGGGACTGCCTACCAAGCTTCCAAGCTGCCTGCTAGCAACTTTAAGGAAATTGGTTTGACCAGATGCACTCTTAACTTGTTCGTTAGCATGAGCTTCGCCCAAGCGAGCTGCGATCTCAAGAAGGCTTCCGACTTCTTCATCATTCTGTGGAACGATGTTGTAGTCGCTTGCAAGCTTTTCAAGGAACACGGGAACAAAGATTTCCCTAACAAGGGTAGAGTGTGCAGCCTGAGCTTGATTGTGCTCTTCGTGCGTTAAGTTAGCCATTGTAGCCTCCAAGCCTATGAAATATGGGGTCCCCTTGCGGAGACCCCGGCATGATTACGCAAAGTCTACACGAGCAATAGAGTTAGTATTGCCGATAGCGCCGCCGAGGGTTTCGTAGGCGAAGAACTCTAGCATATAGGCCTTTCGGTCGATATACAAGGTGGTGTCTTCCAAAATAAAATTTTTGCCCACGAACTTAGGGTCAGCGAACATAAATACGCTGTCCGTAGGAACTAAGTCCTGCTTGATGGAGATAATCCAGCGAGCGTTCATGAAGTTCTGCTCGGTCCAGCCGTTCTTGAATACGTCCTGGCTGAAATCACCACCCATTTCTTCACGACCGAACTTCATCAGTTCGCGAATAGTAAGGTTGTTGATCAAGCAGGTGCCTACTTCAAGGCGACTGATTGTTCGTGGCAGAATCTTGAACGCGTCCTGCAAGGTGTCACGGGTGATACCACCATAGATGGTTTCCCATTGAATCTGTCCGGATTGAGCTACTGTAGAATCAGCTGCTCCGCCCATAGATGCATTGCAGGCATCGATGAATTTTCTATCTTCTTCCGCTAACATATCTTTAATGGCATTATCCGAGAGGATTTGCCTAATGTCCATGCGGTAAGTACGAAGTTCATCCACATCCTTCGTGAATCGTGGGGTCACGATGCGGTCGAAGGTTACTCGATACTTTTGACCACGAACATAAAGGTTCATAGGCAAGGTAGCGAATGGGATAGAAATCGCTGCTGGCGAATCAGGTTCGCGTTCGATAATCTTGACAGGCTTATCGGTATCAACCTGTTGATCAAGATCATCATTGCTAACCATGATTGGTGGAAGAATTCTTCGGTAGAAGCCTTCTTCACGCATCCTGTACCGGGTATAGTCGACCACTGCATCGAGTGCTCGCTTTTCCATTCCAGGGGTGTCAAGGTAGCTTAGAAATGTTTCATTCATAAGCTTAGTGTCGTTATCGTAAGCCATTGTCAGAGTTCCTCCTAGTATTAGTAACCGGTTTCGCCTGGTTTATAGATAGTCCAGAACGCTAATACGTTATTGCGGTCTGACTGGCGTTTACGGACGCCACGGGAAACAACACCTACTACGGCGGTAGGGTTAGTACCGGCGCCTAAGCTTGAAGAGTTTTCTAGAGTAACAACGCTAGCGTTGGTCAAAAGACCGCCGTCAGTGCTGCTATTTGAGCTGCTCTTGCAACGAAGGAATTGGTTAGGAGCATAGGTCAAAGCTGAGTCAAACTCAGTGGTTTCAAGTTCGTAAGAACCTGCACCTACTAAACCTGTGATAGCTCCTGTTGGCCCGATAGGGTACCAGCGGGTGCCACCGGAATTGGCTACGTCGTTGTCGGAGCCGTTTTGAAGAAGGAAGATAGGCATCTGTGATCCTTGGCAGCCGAGTTCAAACTCGCCTACTGAATTAAGATGCACGCATCTACCTGCATAAACGTCAACCGTAACATTACTAGACAGCTTGGATGTATAGTCCAAAGCTGCCATATGGAACCAACCCTTGATTGCATCTAAGGTATGGTCAAACATCTGGCTTGGTACTGCCATTTTTAAAGACCTCCATGTCTTTGAACTAACACCTGGCGCGAGTTAAACCCAGACACTTATAGACCTAAGTGTTGGCGGAAACGACGATCGGACTCGCGCTCGGAAGTAGTCCGTCGTCCCACATAAGGATCATTCATAGAATCGTATGAGCCAGCCTGCTTTTCGGACTTTCCGATAGCTTTAGGTCTGACAGTTCGGTTGACATCAGCAGCCTTGATAAGGATCTCCAAGGCCTTCGCGTGATTCGATAGAGCAGAAGCTGCTTTTTCTCGGTCAGCTGGGTCAACTCTTTCGAATTGAATCAAGGCTTCAACTGCTTTAGGTATCAGGTCAGCGATTCTATTATCGCCGGCTTGTTTCTCATTAAGCTGTCTACCAGCCGCTTCCAGCGCTGCTTCGACACATTGAACATAGTCAACTGTCTTTTCGTAAAAGCTAGACATTATAATAGCCTCCTTTAACCAATTATATCACGAACACATGCTTTAATTTGATCACGTAGGACTCGCTGCTGAGCAGTTTTGGCCTCTGTAACCCGGAACTTGCCCGCTCTGATTTGAGCGTTTTTAACCAAACTAGCCTTTTTTACTAATTTGACAAGGCCCAATGTTTCTTGGTTTTGTCTGTATGATGCCATCTTGGGGGCTGCTTCTGGAGCACCGCCCATCATAGAGGGGTCCATCATAGGAGCTCCGCCCGCCATGGCAGGATCCATAGGGGGAGCGCCACCGGCGCCGCCTAGTTCGCCACTCTGAATCATCTGCAGAAGCTGTTCTGGCTCAATGCCTTGCTCCTGTAGCGCCATCAAGAGTTCTTGAATAGCATCACCTTCTTGTTGTTGCCCTTCTTCAGGAGCGCCCTGAGGAGCAGACTCTTCTCCAGCCATCTGTGATAGCATAGATGGGTCCATCTCCATTCCGCTTCCTTCTTGTGGCATTTCAGCTGGTGATTGATTGTCGCCTTCGCCGCCGGCTGCTTCACCCTCAGCTGCGGCTTTGTAAAAAGACTGTAAGTATGCTCCTACCATTGCGGCTTTTTCAAGACCGTCAGCGATAGTGTGTTCAATAGAGCTAGCTACAGCTGCCTGAGCATTTTTAACTAGTTCATGATGCTGAGCTTCAGATAAAGTAGCAGCAGCTTCCCCAGCAGCAGCGGCAACTTTGCCCATGCTAGTGAGTCGGCCTCTAGAGTCGATATAGCCAGCTTCTTTAGCTTCTTCCTTGGCCATTTCCTCTACTTCTTCTTCGTCAGAGGTTTCGCCTTCTTCATGCTCTTTCATCTTTTTTTTTGATTCTTCTTTATCTTCGTATTCGTCTTCTTCGCATTCTTCTTCTGCCCTTTTTACGATATCAGAAAGGATATCGTTGGCTTTGTACGCAGCTAACTTACGGAGCTGGCCAAAGTGCAGCGAGCTGTACTTTTCACCGTCAGTAGTCTTAGCTGGGTGGGTAGTGCCTGGGTCTTCTTTATCGCTCTTATAGTTGTCTTCGTTAGAAGGGTCTTCACCTGTTGAGGTGCTGCCGATACCAACGTCGTATTGTTGATCTTCCTGGGAAGGTGCATCGTCTGATGCAGCGTCAACGCCGCCAGTAGGAATCATCTTCTTTACGTCGCCAGTGTTTTCTTTTGACCTAGCGCCGTCCGTAGCGGGAGCAGTGCCGTCATCTGTGCTCTTGCTTGGATGGGAAGTAGGGCCACCTTGTGCGGTAGTTTCTGTATTAGCTTCTGCACGCTTCTTAACGGAAGCTCTTTTTTCATTTTCAACTTCTGACAAGAAGTCTCGAAGTTGATCAAATAGCTGAGCCATGTAATTACTCCTATATCTAAGGCGCGTATATCGTTAAGTGTAATCTTAACTTGTAACTGGTACAGTACGCAACGCCTTTAATGATTGTGTACGGTACATCAAAAGTGCGCAAGACCGTCTTACGCTTTTTTTAAATAATTCTCAGGTTTATGGTAAACGGTTGTAGGCAACCACTGCTCTTCCGTAATTAAACTCTTGTTCAGTAGTAGAGGATGCAGCTTTAATCCACTGCATCTGGTGTATGGCGTAAGCCTTAGCTAACTCCATATACTTCTCTAAGTGTGCTGCAGATTTCTCTATTCCTGAGCTAATTCTAGGAGTCTTAGCGCCGGATACAATCGCTCTTCTAATACTTGGTTCCAGGTATGTCCAGCTGAGAGAGTTAGACGAAGCTTGTTTAATAGCCTCAACAGATTGCTTCTCAGTAGACGTTGTCTTATAGGGATTAGAGTTTCTATCAGACGCTACTTTTTCAATTGTGGAAACGTCTCCACTAAGTCTGCTGAATATGTTTGGAAGACACCTCTTAATCTCTGAGGCTATTTTTTCTTGGCCTTTAGAGGCTAACCAGTCTTCAACCGTAACCAGTATTGCAGTCTTAGCACAAGCTGACCAAGGGTAGTTACCACTTATATTAGCCTTCTTAAAGAAGTCTAACGGCTTTACCGTGCTGCTTACAGCTGATAAGAAAGCTGAGCTAAAGTTAGATGCTGTCTTCTCGTATGCGGCTAAGTCTTTAGCAAGCCTAGCAAGGTTACCTGCCTCTGCAGATAAGTCGCTAGACCATACTCCGTCTGGAGCTTCTATTCCAGCCATCTCTGCAAGTTCAGCTCCACCTGCTACATAGAGGCCGGAAGCTGCTTTATAATGACCCACAACCCAGGCTATTCTATCTGCTGGTCTGTAAACGTCGCTGATATCGAACCATGTAGGGTTAGGATTATCTACGTGTAGGACGTGACCGTCTGAAGCTACTTTAGTTAGGTTACTTCGGCAGCCGCCATAGTTACAGTCGTTCTCTTCGCAGTACTCGTCTCTGTTTCTAGCTTTGTTTCCGCATCCTGAGCATACGTCGTAGGCTACTTTGCAAGCCATGCTTACGCCCCAGTTGTCATCTCCACTAGCTATCTTCTGCATCTCTTTATCAGCTAATAGTCCACCATTACGAGCTGCTGCTTCTTTAGTGCCGTTAAGGGCTACTATAAGCTCTACTCTTTTCATCTTATCATTGTAGGTGGAGGCCTTTACTAAACCGTAGCTGGCTTTAGGGTCTTTATTTTTATGGTTACGATACCATCTAGCGTGCTTTACGAATGTATCATGGTACTTACGGCATGTAGCCTCTTTAAACCCATCACCGTTACGGTTAGGTCCATAAGCTTCTGTTGAGCCAATAGCAATCATATGAATAGGTTGTTCGCCTGGCTTAAACTCTATACCTTTTAGAAGATTAGCTGTGTCTGCCCCTGCTCGTTTAATAAAGCTAGAAAGATCAGACCCAACTAGTCCCTTAGAAGATACTTTAATCAAAGAGCTTACTGATTCTCCGAAGTCCTGAGAATGGGGTGTAATTACTTTGATCATCATGGTTTATTTCCTCTTTCGTTAATCTACTTCACCTGTGAACGGCGGCGTATTATCTATCTTACCAAAATTAGGAGGATACGACTCATTATACGAACCCACCGCTGGGGCACCTCCACCAAACGACTCCATAAGGCGTTTTATATAGTCACTAGCTAAAACATTTTTGGCAGCCTGAGCCTTAATTTTGGCGTCGGTACTAAAAAGTTGCGTTCCGTAGTTTTGGTTTTGAAGTTGTGCACGGATTTTTTGTTCTTCCTCTTTAATCGCTCTTTGCTTAAGCACTCGATTAAATAGGCTGGGGTCTGATTCCCTTAGGGCTGAAAGTTCCCCGTAAACGCCCTCATCCGTTCGTCCAAGCGGCCGATCTCTCGTAGGTTGAAATATCTTGTTATAGCCGTAGAATGTTTCGTCTTCCATCTTAGCATTATTAGCAGCTAACGTCTTCGCAGCAGCAGCCCTGGCTGCGTCCCCTTTTATATCTGGCTGCCTATCTACGATCCTTTCCCTATCTAATTCCTTTTCACTTCTAGGGGTAACTGGTTTAGGGGTGTAAGTCTTGTACGCGGGCGGCGGTACTACCGGTACTGCAGCCTCCGGTGTTACGAAGTTAGTTACAGGAGACGTTACTTTAGAGGTATCAGGGTTAGTTTGGTTAGCCTGCACATTCGCCCTGTCTGCAGCAGCCTGGAACGTCGCAAGCTCATTACTTTGATTAATTAGCTGCTTTAACGGAGCAAGCTCATTGGTTAACTGCTTTAAGCGATCGGCGTACGCAGGTGACCTTGGGTCTCCGCCAACGTCTTCTAATGCCTTCAGCGCTGCAGTGTTCTTTGTCAGCTCTTCTCGTGCGGAGGGGGGAAAGGCTTTTAGGGCTGCAGTATTCTTTGCCAACTCTTCTTGTGCTGAGTAGGGGTTTAAAGAAGATAATGTACCAAAGTTTCCAAGGCTAGGAGGCGTAACACTATTAAGGTTAGGTCCTGGGGTATTAGCAGCAGGAAGGTTAAGTTTAAGAGCGCCTGGGCCAGATGACCCGAGTGGGGTAACCCCACCTACTTCAGGGCTTAGCGATAAGTCTGCGCCCATTTCTTTTGCTGTTGGGAAGTCCCCTAGCACTTTTTTTTCTGCCAATTCTTTTGAGGCAGCGGCGGCGTCTGCTCTGTTCTTTAAATGATTTTGTATGATGTTTCCGATAGAAGAGCCGTACCTGTTTCCTATAATTGCCCCAGGAACGCCTCCCATTAAAGCGCCATATAGCGCATCACGTGCTCTAAGCTTTTTACCTCTGATGAGGTTCCTTCCCATCATACCTACTCCGCCAACACCGGCGCCTAGTAGACCACCTATGAGGGTGTTTCTTGCATCATCACTAAGAGCTTGCTTAGTCATGGAGGCCTGCTTTTCTTCGTAGGCAGCGCAGAGAATATCTATAGCCTCATTAATAGGCTTTCCTAATACTTTATTGAGCAGGGACATAACTATCTCCGATGTATTTAAAGTAAAACCGATTCTCGCAAACTTTTAAAGAGGAAATATCCTTGGCTTCCCTTTAGGGGTCGGCGTAGGGCTAGGCGTTGGCGTAGGTGTAGGAGACGGCTTAGGTTTCCTGTTATACCACAGGTCGTCATCCTTAGATGGGAAGTTTATGAAGTTCCCCCTACTAGGGCTAGGGCTAGGGCTAGGGCTGGGCGAAGGTGTAGGCTTCGGCTTTGACTTGGGTTTACTCTCAGGTTCTTTAGTCTCTTCCTTAGAGTTCCTAGCGGCTAGCTCGTCTTCTCTCTTTTCTCTAGCTGCCCTTTGATTATCGGCTAGCTCGTCTTCTCTCTTTTCTGTAGCTGCCCTTTGCTTATCGGCCTCGGCTTTTTCCTTAGCGGCTTCGGATCTTTCCTTAGCAGCATCGTCATATTTTTTATATAAACTTTCTTTAGGGTCTTTAGAGATTTTACGTCTAAGTCTGGAAGAGAATGGATTTATACCGCCAGCGCCGTAAGCGGCGTCCTTCTCTCCCTCTGGGGTCTTATATCGTTCAGGCTCGCCGTATCTAGAGTTTTCCATTTCAATCATCTGCTGAATGTCTGCTGCGTCAACCTGGCCCATGCCACTCTCTAGCCTTTTTCTAAGTAGAGGGCGCATTACTGCGGTATTGGTAGTTGACTCAGGCATAACCTTGCTAATTTCATTAAAATGAAAAGCAACGTCTTCCGGATGGCTGGAAGATATTCTTTCGTCATTAGCAAGTAAGTCTGCAAACGCAGCGCTAGACCTTATATTCTTTAGAGCCATCTCTTGCATTCTTTGGTCCGCTACAAACTTCCAGTCTTTAGTGTCGTTGCCGGAAGACGTCTGCTTATTGTGCTCAGGTATGGCCGATAGTGCTGACATATACGGGTGGCGTAGAATGTCCATAGCTCTAGGCTTCTCAGCAGAGCTCTTATCCATACCGTCTAATACTGAGCCGGTATTATCTTCTGGAAGGGAATTATTAAACCCTGCCTGTAACGCTTGCTTAGACAAGTCTTTAAGGTAGTCAGAAGATGCTTGCTTATTTAAATGAAGCTGTGCCAGCTCGATGCAGGATTTAATTGATTTATATGGTTCGTCGTGTACATCGGCTGGAGCCATTAAGTCATCAACAGTGCCAGCTTGCTTGCTAAGATGTCTGTTTGAGGACAAGACAATATTAAGAAGAGCAGACGCCTGTTTTCCAAAGAGTCTTTCGCTATTGTCTTTAACTACTAAGAAGGGTTTGCTTCCGTAAGTTCTAAAGTAATTAGCAAGCTTAGCTATGCCGTAGGTAACTTTATCCTTTGTCGCAGCTGAGTCCATTCTAAGCTTATCAGATGCGCTACCTATCTTCTCAATCAATGAAGACAGCGTTCTAGTTGAGCCTAGGGTATCATTCTCTGCTCTATATACAGGCAAAGAAGACGCTAGCTTAATAAGTGGGGTAAGAGGAGCCAACTTTACTGGCTCTACTTTATTGAACGGCCTATAGTATGCATCTGATACAGAGCTATCTTTTGAGAGAACGGATGCAGACTTAACTACAGATGGGTACATGATGTCCATTACGGATTTAACATCAGCTAGGTCAAACTCTGCTAGCTTCTCATGGGCTTCATCCCCTGAGCGCCTTTGGGCTTCGCTTCTTCCTACATTGAATGCTCTAACCATCAGCTCTATGTGCCCAACGGGAATACCGTAAGCAGACGCTGTCTTGGCTATAGCTTCATTAGGAGAAGTACCAGAGTTTACAAGCTCTGACACCTCGCTCAACGAGTCAGTGATTTTAGTTTCCGCTTCTTTATTAAGCCTAGATGTTGCCATCGGCCTTGGCCTCCGGTAGTTTGATTCCTACTAAATTTACCAAAACCTCTTCGTCACCATTTGCTATTAGAGCTGCTTCACTCGCCCTGGGTTCGGCGGCGTTTACATCATTAGACATCCAACTAAGCTCTTTGTTTTCTTTTATCTGAGAGCCCGTACTGATGACTGAAGATATAGCGTTCATGAAACTCCCTAACAAGTTGGGGTTAGAAGACTCAGAGCTGGCCGCAGTAGTGTTCAGGTCAAGCTCCTTATTCTTCTGATGTAGCTGTAGCAGCTGCACCTGGTTCCAACTATTCACAGCAACGATTCTAGAACTATGTAGAGTTTTTCTCAACATATTTACGTCTATTTCTTTATCTGCCCACTCTAAAGCCTCTTGGCTATTAGTGTGCTGTAAGAGCCAGTTAAGTTTGTCTGGCCCATGGAAGTATCCGCAGAACTTCCAGATAGCATCAAAGTCTCTTTCACCTGCTCCGTAGAATACTACCTTACCAATAGCATGGTGAACTATCCATGATACATTATCTATTCTATCAAGTACGTTGAAAAACAAACTCTCGTACCACTTTATGCATTTAGCTGTAAGGCACATATGCTTAGCTATAGTGCCGATGTCTTCTCTTGCAAGTATTCTAGACTCTAATTCCCATTTTGTAAGTTTAGCGTCGCTCTGTGAATATATAGCATGTGCGTCTGAGATAGCTTCGTTTAAAATATGCTTGTTGTAATACTCCCAAGAATCATCAACACTATCAATCATAGAGGCAAACTTATATGATGCCTGAACAAACTTGTCGTCTGAGAACCTGTCCGGAACTCTCTTAGCCTCTACCATTGCCAAAGCTCTACGCCATCTCCAGTCCGAAGGACGGAGAGGGCTAGACTTTCTGTAGTTGGCAAGTTCGGCTGTGGAGGTATCCATTATCCTACATCACTCCAGCCTGTTAATGCGATGTCCCAAGTGGCGTTACCGGATCCAACTGGAGTTAACCTTACGTAGATACGACGTTTACGATCAGATAGCGGACCGTCATTATTCTTGTACGCTCTACCGTACTCATCACTAATGGTCAAATACTCTCCAGAGGTACCGCTAGCAGTAGGGAATACTCTGTACATTTCTGGGTCTTGAGAGTAGTCACCGCCTGGAGCGCTACCGCCAGATGAAGAAGACGCTATAAAAGCTTTTCTTGAATTGTAAATATCCACAGTAAAGTCGGCAAGCTGGTCATCGCCTACTTGCTTTATAATTATCTTCTTAATAAAGCCTTCCGAGAAGAACCCTAGCTCTAGCTCGGTGCTTTGGCCCTTAGGAGCTGCAATACTGTTGTAGTGTTTTTCGTATATACGCATTGATCACTCCTGGTTATGCATCGCCTTCTAAGCTTATACCCTCATCAGGATAAGCATTGATAGTCTTCTGCTTAAGGAAAAGTAGTAGGTCGCCTAGTTGCTCAAAGGAGTTCCTAAGGCCATCTTCCAGTTCTGGCAAATCTTTCTTACCGTATCTGTCCTCAAACTTGTCTCTGTGCCAGTAGAAACTAAACAGTATTCTTCCAAGTTTATCAAGACCTTTCATAAGGTCTCCAAGATGGGAGTCTACCATGCTGTCATCTCTAACTGACTTTACCAAAGAACCAATCATAGAGGTATCAAATACATCCTTCTGGCCAGTTGTGGCAGCGTTGTATCCGATAGCCATAGTTTTTGGGTCAGGAAGTCTTGGGTCGTATAGCGCGTTGTTACCTTGAATAGAAGGGTTGAACGCAGGAACACTTTGCTCAGATGGGTATGTTGACTTAACACTGCCCATAAGAGTCTGCTCCATTCCAGTAGGTTCTACTGGAAAAGCTGGGGAGGCCGGGCCACCCATCATTGTCTGATCAATATTATCGCCTGGGGCTGCAGCCTTAATAAGATCACCAGCGTTCTCAGGCTTGTAGAGCCTGTAGTCTACTACTTTTTTATGAGCAGCTTCTTTTAGAATAGCTCTAGCGTGACTCTCTCCCATAGATACATCTCTAACCAAATGGATTAGAGCGTCTTCAGGATTAAACCTTTGACCATTGACCATAACTTCTGAGCCAGAGTGGCGGACATTAAGGCTAGCAGTCTTCTGGTAAATGGCGTGCTGAAGGTCATTTAGACTTCCAGGAGTAATGCAGCCTCCGTCTTTTTTAGAGTCGGACAGCTTAAGTATCTTAAAGTTGCCTGGAATATACAGGTCACCTCTAATACTTTTGATACGTGTTCCAGGCTTGCTGGTAACATACATAAGGCTTCCGCCACCCGGAGGCTTTGGACTGTCATTTAGATACTTGTTATAGCCACTACGCATAACGTCAGGTAAGTATGTTGGCCTAGACTGGCAGGCCCAATCCTCATAGCTAACCCTATATGTCTTAGTGCCGTCGGCCTCTCCTACTTCTTTAAGTACTGTAAATGGTACGGAGGAGTCTCCGTTTTCACTTACAGCCATATAGATGTTTCCAGACTTTAACTTGGAAATAGGGTCCATTGCTTCAAACACGTCTTTGAAGTTCTTGGACTTTAAACTATACGGTGAGTCCTGACTTCCATCTTTTGGGTCCCTAATGAATAGGTTACCTGGATGGGAGTTAATCCAGTGATGATCACTGTTATCTAGACCTACAACTGTAGCAAAGTCTTCTCGACCTTTAGGGCCGTGAGGGGTCGTAAATACTACAACCCTTCGCATTGCAAAAGGGGAGATAAGTAGATCGTACACGCCTGGGTTAGAGGGGTTCTCTAAACTTGTAGGCTGTTGAACCTTGTAAGGTATGGCTAACTCATCTGCAGACCTTGCATCATTGAATATGACGCCATCTGTAATGAGTTTCTTTTTTTCTTCTTCGCTAGCACCCATAACTCCATCAGAGGAGGAGTTAAAGCTCTTTACAACAATAGTAAGAGCGCTCTTATAGTGAGTAGCAACTTTTACTGGGCCATCAAGTACCCCGGGTGTCTTTAGGTTCTTATAGGTTTCGACTGCCTCTTTAAGGAAGTTACTGCCGTACACCTTTTCAACTGCTTCTGCAATCTTAGGGAACTTTTGGCAGGTGTTTAATAAAGAAGTAACAAGTTGCTTGTAGGACTCTTTACCTCTAGAGGCTTCCTTTTTAAGGAACGTCTTTAAGGTAAGCCTATTCTTGTACTTAGGGTCAAACTCTGGATTAGTGCAGGCATACTTAGCTAGCTGCCTAAGGCCTTCTAGCATTTCTTTTCTATCATCAGACCCAGCCTTGTAGCCGCCGGGTACTCCCATGCTTGCTCCACTGTTTCCAGGGTACTGCTGTTTCACGGGTTGCTGCATTGGTTGCTGCATGGAGCTAGCGGCTGGGCGCCTAGGACCTTGAGTTCCTGTTCCACCTTGCCCGCCATTATATCCTGGCGTGCTCTTTGCAGGGTCCCTTTTCGCTTTAGGATACTCGAGCCCGGTACCTCCGTGACCACCATTCCAGCCAGGTATGGTAGCAGACGGATCTCGCTTTAAAGGTGATCCAGCTGGCTGATCCTCAGCGGCCCCGGACTTAAAACCTCCGGGTACTCCCATGCTTGCCCCACTATTTCCAGGGTACTGCTGCCTCATAGGCTGTTGCATAGGACTAGGGGCTGGACGTCTAGGACCTTGAGTTCCTGTACCGCCTTGTCCACCGTTATATCCGGGTGTGCTTCTTGAAGGATCCCTCTTCTGTTTGGAATACTCTAGGCCTGTGCCGCCGTGCCCGCCATTCCATCCAGCTACGCTAGCGGATGGGTCACGCTTTAAAGGTGATCCAGCTGGCTGGCTAGATGAGTAGTTATTATCTGCCGTATTAGGCTTATTACCTTCTGAAGTATTATAAGTAGGGAAAGCCTGCTTAGTAGAAGCAAACTTAGTAGGGGGCCGCGTGAAGGCCTGAAGGTCAGGAGCTAGAAATCCTAACCTAGCCATATTCTGGTCAGTCTTCTTTCCTAGGCTAGCTGGCTTTCTTCTAAGGATATAATTTAACCAGTTCTCCTTAAGGGGAACAAACTGATCTTGGTCTTTCAAGAACAATAACTCATGTCCTTTTAGATCACCGTTAATAAAGAATACTGGAGCGTAGAGCCATTGAGGGCCTACCTTGAATCCAAACACACCAACAGCTTTGGTGTTATCTTCATTACGTTCCATAAGCTCAAAGCCTACTTCATAGTCCAGAAGACCAGGAGCTTTATCTTTTAGATAGGCATGAGCAAGATTGCTGAATGCTTGCTCAAACTGGGTATCATTACCCGGATCTCCCTCGGCTGTCTTTTCGACAAAGCCGTTAATAGGAGGAAGTTCAACAAAGAAGTTCTTAATATCTTTACTCATGTTCTTAACCTTCTGTGGCATAGAAAATGTTCATAGAGCTATTATGCCCTTTATTCCGCATCTCTGCAATGATTAGACAAAACTTTAATGTCTAATATCTGTTTCTTTTACATTAATAAGGCTTCTAGCAGCTACCCCGCTCTTAATAAAATTAAAGAAGTTTATGAGGTTTCTAACCTCAGCTACTTTAGCATAATTATTAGGCACAGCAGAAGTGGAGACGTCTCCACTATTCGGAGACATAGGTGCCGGCATAGCTGGCTTTGGCTGAGTAGAGGCAGCTGCTTGCTGATTTGTAACTGGGGGAGGCTGTATATTAGGAGCAGTGTCTACTGCTTTAACCGCTACTTCGGCCGGAGGTTTGCCTTTAGTGGCTGAAGATATATCCATAGGCTTTAAAGCTTTCTGCTCTACATTTGACTGTGAGCCTTCTAGCTTTAGGCTTTTTTCTGCTGTCTTCCAGTTGGCCCACTTATTAAGAAACGCGCTCATTACAGTACCCCTTTGCTGTCCGGCTGTGTTATTGGTTCGTTTATGTCGAAGCCTTTTACGGCTCCCTTTCGGCCAAAGTCTACAGCCTTTGCAAGGGAAGGTACATATGAAGTTCCTTTCTCGTCACTTACAGCACCGCTGTGTACAGCTTTTAGAGTGGACTTCTTTAGATTACTTCCTAGCATCCTAGTCATCCAGTCAGGGTCATGCTGAAGATTCTCCATACCTCTAACGAAGTGAGGAGCAAATGGAGGAGGGTTTTTATGTATTGTCACATCCTTAACGCCAAACTTATCTAGATTACTTGCAACAGAAGCTTTTATAGGGGTGCCTATAGTGTAGTGAAGAACAGGTCTTTCTAGGTAAGACCCTATGGCTTGTGAGGGTTTAACCACCCTAGAGTCATCTCTGGGTTCCCAATCGTGCTCTACAGAATCATAAGGAACCACTTCGTCTGGAGCGAACTGCTTATACTCGTCGCTCATCATTACATGGTTGATAAGGCCTTTGGACATAACCTCTACGTTTCGTCTATGACCGTTCATTCCTGCGTCTTTCATAGCGCTCTTAAAGGAGGACACGAATTGTCTTCGTCCTTCACCTATTCCTTTATGCTTAGTAAACTGAGCAGGGTTAGGTACACCTGACGATAGGACATCTCCGGCCTCTACCATGTCGCCTATCTTTACGGTAGGGCTAGATCCTGGAGCTATATAATGGTCTATGCCATTAATATTTAAGAACACGCCGCCCGTAGGCGAGGGCTTAATGCCGGCTACTCTTCCATCATTATCAGCGTGCCTGGCCCAGTATGGGGACTGCTTAGGTGCCTGAACTAATTGATTTAGGTGCTTAAACCCGGATACTCCACCAGAGGCTCCAGCTACACCGCCAGTGTGCTTGGAGTTAAGCTGCCCTTGAGATATAGGCTCAGATAGGGCTTGCATAGAGGCGATACCTACTGAGTCTCCTAGAGGAGCTAGTCCTGATCGTTCTCGCATTCCAAGGTCCTTGGAATACAGGCCGCCGTTAGGGCTTCCAGATGCTATAGGACTTCTTACTACGATATCGTCAATGCCTTTTGATTTGAGATCCTTTAGGACTCTAGGAGTTAATAAGGTGTTCCTTTTATAACCGCCGGCGGGCATAGCTAATAAGGCACCTTCATTATCACCATCTTCAGTGCTTACTGGCATACCCCTACTCTCTAACGATACAGGGTCGTCTGCGTCTTCCCCTGTTACTATCATTCTATGGCCAATCTGATTAAGCTGCTTTGAAAAGGAGCCAGCGTCCATAGTAGCAAACTTGTTATCGGTAACTCCCTTTCTGGCTCCAAAGCTTCCAGCGAAGTATTCAGCAGGGCTTAAGCCTTTTGAGTAGGAGTTGAATACAGGAATAGGTATAGCGTTATCGTGGTGGTCAGTATAAAGAATATCGCCACCAAGTAAGCTCTTTAGATTAATAGGCTTACCTCGGGACCCGGACTGGACTTGCCTAGCTAGCTGATTGCCTGTTTGCTTAGCCTCTTCAAATATGCCACTCTCTATGCCTGCCTGAGATGAGTTAAGCAGATCAGCTACTTCTTTGTTTTTATCCTTATCGTCTCTGTTTGGGTTGGCCATTATTTTAGCTATCTGCATCTTTAGCTTATCTTTAGCGCCAGAGTAAAACTTTGACTCTCTCATGTCCTTAAGACCAAAAGAGAATCCACCGCTGTTGTAGGATACGGCTCTGCCTACGTCTAGCAGTTTCTTTGCTACTTCTCTGTACTTCTCTGGGTGGTTTTCTGCTATGGACTGCATAAGCTGCTGTGTAGCTTTGCTGTCTAGAATTCTAGAGTAGTCTTTAAGCTCTTCAGGTAGAGCGTCGTTGACCATGATCTGTCCTATCGTGGTCTTTAACAAAGCCTACCCTCCTAAGTTTATCTTCCTAATATTAGGTGCTTTTATACCGTAGTCTTCCAGCATCTTTATGAAATTAGCATCACCAGCTGTGTAGCAGGTTATTATGCTTACCTCATTTTCAACAAATAAGGCCAGAGGATTATTAAAGTTGTCACATACTAGAAGCCTAGTGGCTTTTACTTCTGCCTTATCCCTAAATGAATCATGGAAGTCTAAGATCATTTCTTCATCTTTCTGAGCAGGTACATGATACCTGCAGCCTTTTCAGCCGTAGGTACGTAACGCATACCAGCTGTCTTAGCCGGAGGTGCCGCTGGGGCGTCTTTTCCTGCCGCCTGATCATCAGGTTGTTTTGGTACATCGTCTAAGATGTCACTAGGAAGATTGAGGCCTAATGAAGAATACAGGTGAGTTAACAGCTTTTGAATGCGGTGCATATACAACTCAGCATTACCACCGTCAGTCTTCTTAGCTGTTCCCTTACTGCCCTTAGCGGCAGACAAGGCTTTTGCCAACTCTTCTTGAATTACAGAGCGAAGTTGGGCGGAAGGATCAGCTGGAGGAGCACCACCCATCATGGAAGGATCCATAGGGGGAGCGCCGCCCATCATAGAAGGGTCCATCGGAGGAGCACCACCCATCATAGACGGATCCATAGGGGGAGCACCACCACCTTGCGGAGGAGCACCGCCCATCATGGAAGGATCCATTGGAGGAGCACCGCCCATCATGGAGGGGTCCATTGGAGGCGCACCGCCTCCTGGAGGAGGAGCGCCGCCGGCCATAGAAGGGTCCATAGGAGGAGCACCGCCTTGAGGGGGCATGAATGCTTGCTTAATGCTCTGTCTAGCTGCTTGCAGAAGATACTTATTAACTGCCATGTTATCCCCTTAGTTAGAGTAAGGCCTAGATTCCCATTCTGGGCTTTTTTCTATTGTATTATCTTGCTTTGGGTACTGAGGGGCGCCGTAATCAAAGCCGCGAGGCACTGGAGGAGTAATAGCTTGGCCGCTATACCTGCGCTCAGCCTCTGCCTCTTCCTTGCCTTCTGCATAGCTTTTCTGTAAACCGTTCAAGAAGTCTGCCTCAGAATCACCCTTGGGAGGTAGTTTTTTAGACAACAGATTAGACAGCATAGACTTAGCGTAGTTTACTGGAAGAGCGCCCCCTTCTTCGCCCCAGTCGTTGGACAAGTAGGTACCCCTATCCGCTCCTGTACGACCCATTCCAAGCCTAATTGCGCCTTCGTTAATGCCAGCACCAAGCCCGGCGCCAATACCGCCGCCGGCTAAGGCTCCTCGGCCTAATCGGCCTAGCATACCTACGCCTTTCTTTCTCTTACCAAAGAGAGCGTTACCGATGCCGCCTACAGCAGCGCCAGCTCCGCCCGCTAAGAGGGCAGCTTGGGCTGTGGGGTCCATGCCTTCTAGGAAGGCTTGCTTAACCCTTAGGCCATTTACATGGCCTAA
>Ga0049080_10000246_pt1 | contig 18147 bp, 19 predicted proteins | sample GreLakmeER15MSRF_FD_66716 | JGI IMG/M metagenome (GOLD analysis project Ga0049080, IMG submission 66716) | Freshwater lentic microbial communities from great Laurentian Lakes, MI, USA - Great Lakes metaG ER15MSRF | ecosystem: Environmental > Aquatic > Freshwater > Lake | place: Great Lakes... | reverse complement strand
CAAAGCCCCTCCGGGGGCAATTTACGGAGAGTCATAAATGCAAACAATCAAAAAAGCGATTTTAAAAAAATCTTACTGGCGCGGTATGTCACATAGCCCAGTAGCCGCCTTTTACCCTGCTGGCACAGAAGTTCAGGTTTATAGAGGCAAAGGCCGTAGGTCTTACACAGTTCTTTTGCCTGTTAATGAATATGACGATGTTGGTGGCTCATGGAAAGGCGCTACATCTGATTTGAAATTTATTAAGTAATTATTAGCCCCTCCGGGGGCTTAACCAAAACGAAAGCGAATCGGATATGAAACACGCACAAGCAGATTACATCAATGCAGGAAATCAAATACGCGGCAACTGTCAATGCTGTGGTCGTCAGCAGGCAGTAGTGGGCGGCATGATGTCCAAGCATGGCTACACAGTTGATAATGGTTGGTTCCAAGGTGTTTGCTCTGGTCGCAACCACGTTCCGCTACAAGTGAGCCGCGCACACACAGACATTATTGTTGCTCAAGTCCGCGATGACATACCAAAGCTGATTGCTGATGCTGAAGGAGTCAAGGCAGGAGTGATTACTCCAAAGACAATCAAACTTCGCATAGGATTTGAGATTCCCTTCGCCGAAGGAAGCGAACGCCAACAAATGACAGCTTGTAACTCACTGGAGTGGAGCCTCCGCAGTCGCGCCCGTTCTGGTGAACAGTTCGCCGACAGCATGGAAGCGCTTGCCACTAAACTACACGGCACTACATTAATTGAAGTTGCCAAGAAGGAAGCCCCAGAGTACATCAGCGTCGGTGACCAGAAGTCTGACAACGGCACGATTTACACCTGTACATCAGTCGAAGGCGCTCGTGTGTACCACAAGGCGCAGAAAGGCGACAAAACCTTCAAGGGATGGACTGGTTGCCAAGCATGGAGAAAGATGGAGGCAGTTTAAATAACGGGGGGCGTAAGCCCCCATAGGAGACCGCTATGACCCCAAAGCATGACACATACATACTCAAGATTAAGAACATCCTACACAGCAAGCCATTGTCGGTAATTACTGGCCTGAGACAGGAGAGACAAATATATTTAACTTTTTTGCATAAAGTGCTTGACAGTTAGTTTAACTCCGTATTAATATACATTCACTGACACACTGGTCAGGCTAGCGAAGACGAGGAGAATCAAAATGACACTTCAAATTTTAAAAACTCAAAACAAAAAATCTTACTTAAAATTTGGTGCGCCTGTTATTGCATGGCAATTAGTAACATTTGCCAATGGTACTCAAGGGGCTTACCTTAACAACGAATTAATGCCACTAACTCTAGCTGTTAAATTGCATGAAGTTACTGACAGCGTTTACACAATGACATCAATTTTGCACAAGCATACTGAATTCAAAACACTTAACTAAACAACATGGGGCGCAAGCCCCTATTGAGGAGAATCAAAATGATTAAATCATATTACGACAGACCTAGAAAAATGTGGGTTGCTTACTATGCTGATGACATCGGTCAGCTTGGGGATTCATCCAACGAGCCAACGCGCGACCTTGCTATATACCACTTGGGCTTGGATATGGGCGTACACCCAGAAAGATATACCAGACCAATGAGCGTATATTATAACGAGGTTCGAATAGCGGCATAAACCACAGGGGCTTGCGCCCCTTTAACCACAGAGGAGAATCACATGAGTACAGTAGAGTTTGATGCAATCGTAGCAGACAACCTAGAGGTCACAGTCGAGGGAGAATACTCAGGCGATAACTCACGCCACTTTGATTTTGAATTGACCAAGGTTTATATCACCACGGATATGCGTGCCAACAATATACTCTCCCTACTATCGACGCTAGACAAGGACATCTTGGAGGGCAAGCTCTGGGACGCGTGCCACCTAGCCATTGAAGATAGGAGACGCGATGCAGCAGAGGATAGAGAAGATGCGAGACGCGATAACATGATGGAGGCGAGATGATTGATAAAGATTGGGACGGTTGGCAAAAGCCCATGGCATGGCTTGAGCCTGAGTGGGGCGAGAGCATATGTTTAGAAATTGGATTTGAAGAGACGATGACAGAAGACCACCCAAGGGACTTGGGGTGGATTCCACTTTACGCACACCCACCGAAGGAGAGCTAAGGTGACATTAGATGATGTGAAGGCGCTTCACCCAGACCTACTGTATTTAGACGGGTTTGAGAATTGCTTGATGGGTATTGTGGAGAGACATGGCACAGTAGCGCTTTGCTACGACGAGCTAAAGATATTGGAGACCTTGGAGGCATACATGGACGAGGAGAATGCCCAAGAATATCTGGCTTTTAATGTAAAGGGTGCATACGTTGGGGAGCACACCCCATTCTTATTTTGGAGAATATATGAGTGATGAGTCGTTGACTAATAAGGTTTTAATCGGTATAATCGTGATAGCAATTGTGATTGTATTGCTGTTCATGCCCGACCTGATAAAATGAATCGGTTCTGGCGCACTATGCGTATGCATTGCGTCTCGCCAAAGAATGGATTAAGCTAAGATACATTTAATCAAAGGGAATACGGATAATGCCAGAAACCACTAGGAAGCGCAGTAGCGCATCTAAACCATCTCTAAGCACGGGTAACCTACCCGATGCCCCTATCGTCGCCCCTAAGCCCGTTAAAGCCCGTAATAATTGTGCATATGACTCTAACGGCAATCAGCTTGACGCAATAAGGGATGGTAGACCCGTAGAGTACAAAGAATCCATTGCAGATGAAGTCTGTCTAAGACTAACTGAAGGCGAGCCTTTAGTACGTATATGCAAGAGTAGTCATCTACCAGATGTGTCGACTATTTATCGTTGGTTGATTAGGTTCCCACTGTTCTGCGAGATGTACACGCGTGCCCGTGAAGAGCAAGCCGACACAAATGCCGATGAAATCATAGCCATAGCTGACGAAGACCCTAAGTTTACCGAGTACAAAGACAAGGACGGCAACGTCGTAGATATCAAGATAGACTCAGCCTATGTTGCCTATCAAAAACAACGCATTGAGTCTAGGAAGTGGACTGCCGCTAAGCTAAAGCCACGTAAGTACGGTGAGCGTATAGCAATGGAAGGCGTCGATGGAGGCGCACCTATAGGTACTATTGACCTATCGACTAGCTACCTAGCTGAGGTAATTAAGAACCTTGAGATGAAGAAACGGGCTGATTAATGCCTTACCTACTGCATCTAGTAGCTGAGCAATTGTCGTCGCAAACCTAAATATGCGTTTAAAGCGTTTAAATGCACTTTGGTCTCAGAAATCGTGGTGTTTGACCAAGTGATGCAATTAGCCACCAACACTACATCTAGTATATTTGACCAGAGAGCTATCCATGAGTATGAATCTCGGAGTGACACGGACAAGCTCGCGATTGTGTCCCATATGGATTGGCTATCGGGGGCACACAAACACCAAGTACCGCCCCCGTTGGAGATGGAGTGGACGGTATGGATGCTACTGGCTGGTCGGGGTGCGGGGAAGACGCGTTGTGCTGCTGAAGCATTATGGTGGTGGGCGTGGCTCTCACCTTATTCGCGCTGTCTGGTACTGGCTCCGACGTCTGGTGACGTTAAATTCACGTGCTTCGAGGGTCAGTCGGGTCTGCTATCTGTCATACCGCCTACGCTGATTAAGGACTACAACAAGCAAGACCACCTCATTACCCTAGTCAATGGCTCGTCCATACGTGGCATCAGTGCCGACAGCTATGAACGACTGCGTGGCCCGCAATTCCACTATGCATGGTGTGATGAGTTAGCAGCATTCCAGTACCCTCAAGACGCATGGGACATGATGATGTTCGGTCTGCGTCTAGGTCAGTCACCTCGTGTCATAGTCACGACGACGCCTAAGCCTAAAGACCTAATCGTTGACCTAATTGGTCGTGAGGGCATGGATGTAGTCATTGACCGAGCTAGTACCTACGATAACGAAAAGAACCTAGCACCGACATTCAAGAAGCAACTGGAGCAGTACAAGGGGTCTAAGCTATACGAACAGGAGGTCATGGGATTACTCGTTGACCTCGAAGACGGCAAGGTCGTCTCCCGTGATATGTTCAAGCTCTACCCATCTAGCAAGCCGTTCCCTAAGTTCGAGTACATAGTCCAGTCATACGACTGCGCCTTCAGTGACAAGACCTATAACGACCCTACTGCTATGACCACATGGGGCGTGTTCAAGCCAGTGGATGGCCCGATGTCCTGTCTACTCATCGACTGTTGGGCTGAGCATCTAACCTTCCCTAACCTCAAGCCAAAGGTGCTAGACGAGTGGAAGGTATCATATGGTGAAGGCTTAGACGCTAAGCGACCTGACCTGATACTGGTCGAGGACAAGGCGGCTGGTATCTCTCTCATCCAAGAGCTACGTGCCGCTCATCTACCTGTGCGTGGATACAACCCCGGCAAAGCTGACAAGATGCAGAGGCTACAGATAACCGCGTCTATCTTCGCTACAGGCCGTGTATGGCTACCTGAGTCATCTGTACGCAAGGGATTCGTCCGTGACTGGTGTGAAGGGTTCCTATCCCAGATATGTTCCTTCCCTGACTCGACACACGATGATTACGTCGATTCTGCTACTCAAGCTATCCGACTATTGAAAGACTTAGGATTTCTAGACATAAACCCAGAACCTCGCTATGATGAGGATGATTATGCGGAAATGCGACCTAAGAGGATTAACCCTTATGCGGCTTAGACCATGGCAAATGTAACTAAGATTATAGGTGGACTCGGCAAGGTGAGCGAACACTTGCTTGCTGATGGCGAGGAGGCAGTCACCGCCGCTCAACGTGCTGAGGCTGGTCGTAAAGCGGCGGCACTCATTAAGACCCAGCCACAAGTCAAGGCGTCTGAGGCTCTTGGTCAGCAGATGGAAAAGGGTATGAAGCGCACCACGACTACGCAAGCTGACCGCACTCGTGTGGGTGGCGGTAACATCGGTGGCGCTCCGTTCTCCGCAATCAGTGAAGCTGACCCAGCCTATGCAGGTAAGGTGTGGGGTGTGATGGATGAGGGAACTGCGGCAAGGCTCAAGAACCTGACCGACGATGAGACTGCATGGACGACTATGCTCGGTTCCGCTAACCAACTCAAGACCAACCCTATAGTGTTCGACAAGCTGAAGCGTCAGTTCATTGACTCAATGAAGCAGGGGAACCTGTCACCAGAGTTGGAAGCTAAGATTAACCACAACCTCGCACTGAACTTTGGCGAAGGTGCAAGCATCCGCGACCCTAAGATATGGCGTGAGGCAAACACCTTCGAGAAGCGTGCGGCGTTAGCTGACGTGATGATGGGACAAGGCATTACACCCAAGAAGGGTGGTGTCGCATTGGGTGGAGAGAAGAGCGGTAAGGGTGTTATCTTCCGTCCCACTGACACAATCAAGCGTGAGACTGAACCATCCCTACTACACACTGAACATGGTGGTGACGTACCGACGTTTGCGGCAGGCCCTCGACTGTTCAAGCTGGAGAAGGAGTCGGTGTATCGTCCAGACCTACATCCGGGCTTTCCTACCATGCTCACGGGCAAGGACTTAGAAGTCAACATGATTCCAACGCCGACTGAGGTGTACCTGCCTGAGTGGCACAAGAAGTTCAAGAAGGACAACCCTGAGCGCTACCCTCCATTCAAGACGGAGAAGCAAGCGGGACCGGGGTACTACGACCTTGCACTTGGTGTGAAGGGTGAAGGACTGCCAAGCCAAGACCTCAACGACGAATACATCCGCCACCTGTTGCGTGAGGGATTCAAGAAGGGTGGGGAAGTCAGGAAGCACGGACACTCATTCGAGGAAGACCTAGCCGCCGCATTCGCTGAGGTCATAGCTGAGCATAACCCTAAGCCTATGCATGGAGAGATAACAGTTAAGACTAGCGCCCCTGTGAAGATGGGTGTGGGTGGAGTTATCACCAAGGCTATGCGTGAAGCTAATCTGGCTAAGTTCATGGAGGATAGTGTTGCGCCTAAGTTGTATCACGGCACTATGCAAGATATCCACGAGTTCGATAGGCTGTTCACCACCAAGTTCCGCAAGCCTTCCATTGACACTATAGGCAATTGGTTCAGCACCAACCCCGGTAAAGGTGGTGCGGAGATGTACGCCGGGGGGAACGAGGACAGTGCTATTTATCCCGTCCATGTATCTATTAAAAACCCACAAAAAACAACCTTTAATTTAATGCTAAGACGGGCGCGGCTTTTGGCAAACGGCGTGGATGATGGACGCATGATAGGCAAGCCCGAAGTGGATGCGTATCGTCAATGGCTATCCGATAGAGGTCAGGACGGTATTGTTATCAGGCATGACAAATTAAACCCCGGTGGCAATGAGTTTAAAGACCAAGACGCTTGGATTGCCTTGCACCCAAATCAAATCAAGTCCACCATCGGCAACCGTGGTACATACGACATCAACGAGAATGACATCAGCAAAGCAGAAGGCGGTCTAGTCCACATGGGCGCAGGTGGCAAGATTGTCAAAGGACTCATAGGTGCTGGTAGACGTCTGACATCCACAGAGAGAGCCGCATCGGACGCTATAGGTAAGGCGGCTGAGTCTGCTGGTGTTAATCCTCCAGTCATGGCGGACAAGATGTACCCTCCATTGACAAACCTTCAAGACTTCCACACCTCACTGGTGGACTCCGTTCGCGCTCGTGTAATAGAAGCGCAGAAGCAGATGGAGTCTTTCGATTACAAGTACGATAAAGGACAGCGCGTGTTCACTGAGGACAGCGCAAAAAAGAACAAAGCGCCTTACGAGATTTTGCAAAGACACAGAATGGGCAATGATATTGTTAAAGAAGACCCCAACAATCCATTTAGCCCGAAGGTCATCGACCCTGAGACTGGCAAAGCCAAACGTACGCCGTATGAACCAGCCTACCGCGTTAGAAGTAGTCATGGGACGGAGAACCCAGAAGAATGGTCTGAGTTCCTTATCCCTGAGTGGGCAATCAAAGGTGACGTTGAGATGGCTAAAGGCGGTGGCTTACGTATGGCTATGGGTGGAGCTGTCACAGCAGACTACAACACAGTACCAGACGATAACGACGGAGGCGCCATCATCCAGAACCCCAGTAGCTTTGCTAAGGGTGGAGTCGCAACTAGACGTAACGTAGACGAGCTACACCCATTGGCTGAGGTTGGCTTCCAACGCGACATCAAGAACAGCCCTTGGTATGCTGAGTTCGTCAGGCGCTACCAAGAACAACCAGACATAAGAGTTGGTGGAGACTACAACTACCGTAAGGCTTGGGCATACGGTGCAGAACCACAACGCGACCCATACGACAAGAACTCATTGCATTGGCCTTCATCCCTACCTAATGGAGATATGCTCAAGTCGGAAGGTCATCCTACCGCATGGAAAGAACACTTCATGCGTGAGTACGACATCAACCCTGATGAAATTGGAGCTACCAAGGAGGAGTTTGAGGCAAGGCAAGAGAAGCCTATCCACATGGGTTTCGGTGGCTCCACAGTTAGTAAGGCCAAGCGTGCCTACCGTGGACTGACAGGAACTAATGTTGCCGAGGGTAACAAGACTAGCATCATCAAGGACACAGGCGGTAACTGGTTAGGCGGTGACGTAGAGGAACATCTCAGCCCATTGCGTCAGACTGGAGTGTCACCCGCTGACCGCATAGCCAAGTACAAAAAGATGCTTGACCATCCAACGATGAGTGAAGAGGGGCGCTTGCTGCTTAATCGTGATATAGATAGCGCAACCAAGGCGGGTGCCATAGAAAATTGGATTGGTGGCAACCTAACCAAGTACATCAAGAACCAAATGGGTACGGCTGAAGACCCTGTGCGTAAGTTAGCAGAGCAAAATATCATACACACAAACCCTAATGCACAAGGCGTCATAAGGCAATCGGCTGACGCCAACCGTATGAGAGCTGGCACATCTTCGCCAGTATCTTTCGATAAAGATTATTCTGGAGTGGGAAGGTCTGCCCTTGCTAGAGGTTGGGAGGACTTAACGGATGCCGCGATAAACCCATCGACTGTGCAAAGCCAAGGAGAGATACACAGATTATACAACACGAAGCGCACATCAAAGGGCTTTCCAGACAGCAGGGAGTACTCATCAGATAGCTTTCCAGAGCCTTGGATGGCAAAGGCTGACCCCGACACTAAGGTGTATGGATTTAATGACAACTGGTTACCCAGAGACTTTGGCTTTGACCACATCATGGATGTGTTGCGTGAAGACCTTGCCACTGGAAGGATACTCCCTGAGAATCTGAACAAAATGAACATGGAACACGCGGTACGCCGTACCTATCAGTACGACCAAGAGTTGGCAAAGCGTATGAGAGAAGCTAGCATCCTTGCTCGTGAAGGGTTGCCAGTGCTTAAAGAGTTCCCAAATGGGTTTAGGTGGTTGCAACTGAATAAGCCCGGCTCATTCGCCGCTGAGTCAGACGCTATGGGTCACTCTGCACGAGGATACGAACCACCAAAGGGTCACGCTGACTGGGTTACGGGGTCAGGTAATGCTGGTCGCGAAGACTATGGTCTCGGAGGATGGGAAGCAATCAAGAGTGGCAACGCCAAGATGTATTCATTGGTTGATAAGGAAGGCAAGTCTCACGCTACGATAGAGACCGAGAGAGTTGGCGGTAAAGACAGTTTGCTTAGTGGCTATGCTTTAGATAGGGTTGAGCCGGGTTTGTTCCAAACATACCTTGACCAGATGCAGAATGATGGTGGCATACATGATATGCATAAATGGCTACGCGAGAAACGCCCAGATATAGACGAAATGCATGGAATCAATCAAATCAAACCACCGGGTAACTACTGGACTAGTGAAGCATCAATGGGGCGCATAGCCGATAACCCTAAGTACATGGAAGATATACAACCCTATCTACAAGACTTCGTGAAGAGTGGTAAGTGGTCTAGAGTTAATGACCTTCACAACACTGGGCTGATTCACAGAGATGGCAAGTACCTAACCTCCGCCGAGGATGCCGAATACTTAGCTAACGAACTCAAACCACCAGTAGAAGGCATGGCTAAAGGTGGACTGGTACACATGGCTCCCGGTGGACTAGTTGGACTAGGCGAGAACGTAGTCAAATGGGCATCACAACTAGCTAAGACTATCAACTCCCACAAGATGGAGTCCATGTCAGGTGAGCAGTGGATGAAGTGGCTCAATGCTAATGCCCCTAAGAGCGCCAAGAAGGAGGCTCTAGCCTCTGGTACGCTCGACTGGCTACCCCAACAAGGTAAAGTCAGTAAGAGTGCCATCATCGAGCATATGAAGGCTAATGCGCCACAGATTAAGGTTAAGAAGTTTAGCGAAAACTACACGCCTGAACTGCAAGATAGGTATGATGAATTGCATGACAAGGCTTGGACTAGTAGGTTGACCACTGCTGAACGTGAAGAGATGCAAGAGCTTGAAAAAGAACCCACGACTAAGTTCCATGACGATGATTATAGACTCCCCGGTGGTAAGAACTACAGGGAGATGACGCTTTCTATTGGTAACCCAATTGCCGATGACTACATCGTCCCCGGAGCGCATACCTACGGCATCACCGAGGCCGACGTTAACCGCATACTACATCTGCGCATGAATGACAGGCCATATGCTGGAGGCAAAGCCCTCAACCTAGAGGAGCTACAGTCAGACTGGGCGCAACGTGGTAGGAGCGAAGGGTTCAAGAAGCCACCTACTATTATCTCTGAAGAGCTTGCAAATAGACACAATGTATTAAGGGCTAAAGCGCGTGACCGTGTTGCCACTAATGATGAGATAGAAGAGTTGGCTGGCATAGTGTCTCAATTACATCCAAAGATTAACAGAGGTCTACCATCTGGCCCTTACGTCACAGACACAGAGGACTGGACTAGACTAGGTCTGAGCAACGCCATCAAGGAAGCCGCAGAGCAAGGACACAATGCTGTCACTTGGACTGGTGGTGAAGCACAAGCCAAGCGCTATGACTTGAGTAAGCAACTTAATGAAATACATTTGAGTGGTTCTAATCTAAAGGCGTATGACCACAATGGAGACGTAGTTGTCGAACAAACTGGAATAAACAAAGATAATTTAGCTGATTACATTGGGAAGGAAGCCGCCAACAGGCTATTATCTCAAGAGCCAACCAATGGCTTGCGGTCATTGACTGGTCAAGACCTTGAAATAGGTGGCGAAGGCATGAAGGGCTACTACGACAAGATAGTCCCATCCACCGCTAACGACATACTCAAGAATATGGGAGTGGCAGAGCGTGTAGGTGAGTTTGACGTTGGTACAGGCGCACCACACCAAGGCTTCAACATCACACCAGAGATGCTTGACTACATCAAGCAGAATGGTATGCCTCGCTTCCAAGAGGGTGGACAAGCCCATTACAACAAGGCTGAGCAAGTGGTCGAGTCTACCCAAGACCTAATCGACAAGTTCGTAGAGATGTACGAGAAGACTAGCGGTAAAGAGCCTAAACCACCTAAAGAAGTATTCCGTGACCCTTGGAACATGAAGGACGGAGGGGCTCCACCTAGGAGAGACGTGTCTGAGCTGATACCGTTCTCACCTCACCTACCATCGGCTGTGTCTGGTGGACTTGACTGGGTAAAGGGTAAGGTACTGGACGAGGCTAAGACCTACAGCAACCCAAGAGCTATACCAGATGTAGCGGCTAACGTAGCGTCTGACTGGGCTGGTATGCCTGTGGACATAGCCAAGATACTTGCTGACGTTGCTGACTACGGTGGCGAGAAGGTTGCCCGTGCTATTACTGGTAGGTCATCTAAGAAGCTATCTGACTTAGTCAAAGAAGACGAACACGAGAAACCGACGTTCGGGTCGTCTGAGTACATCAAGGACTACCTCAAAGAGAAGGGCATAACGACAGGTACAGAGCGCCCTATTAGTGAGTTCGCCGCATTCCCTGTGGCACCTGCGTTGCTACGTGGTGCAACTAGGACAGGCAAGAAGTATCTGAACCAACCACCACACCTAACGCAACAAGAGTACGACGACATACTGTCTGGACAGTCCCCAAGGAAGCTACGTAACGTAGATGAGTTAATCCCTATCCATATGGGTGTAGGTGGAGCTATATCTAAGATTATTAAACCTAGCGAACTAAGCAAGCTCAAAGAATATATGCTTAAAAAGCAAGGAACACATGGCGCACAGAGAGTTGAACGTGCCGCAGACGAAGTGCCTAACCTTGAGAATATGTATGACCTAAAGGCATTGAGAAGCGCCTTCGGTGATGATAAGCAATCAGCAGTAGCGGTAATAAATCCAGCAGACTTTGAGAAGTACTCCTCACCACTATCATCTAGTGGCGCACCTCAGAGTGAGATAGATGCGACCGTTAAGTATTTAAGGTCGGTAGGCAAGTTCTCAGACGTTCCTTATTTGAATATACACAAGAATGATATTGGCGAGCCAATCATCCCCGGTAGTGAAGAAAAACTAAAAAGCTGGCGCGACCCACGAATTGTCAACCACAATGGTAGGCACCGTAGTCAAGCGCTGGCAGAGAATGGTGAGCAGTCATCATTGGTTAGAATATCTCCAACATCATCGATGGCTTTGTATTTTAAAAGCAAAACGCAACCAGAATACTTGGATGCCCTTCACAAAGAGATGGCAAAGACTGACCACATGGTTAGACCAGAATCTTATGCTCTAGGGGACGGCAGAGACCATCATAGACCAGCCATACTACTACCAGAGATGTTCTCCGAAGGTGGCGTAGCATCTAAGCGTAACGTAAACGAGTTGCACCCCTTATATTAAGAAGGTACTAGATAAATGGAAATGCCAATAGACCCAGAGTATGGACGCAACATCCCACCAGTAACCGAAACGGATGACGGTGGTGCCATTGTGGATATGCCAGATGACGAGCAAGGTGAAGTCGAGGAGCTAGACGACGGCTCTGCTGTAGTGCATATGCCTGAGTTTAAAGGCCCATCAGACGACGAAGACTTCTACTCCAACCTAGCCGAGACTATCGACATTCTGGACATGGGTAGATTAGCTGGGCGCTACCTTGACTTCTTAGAGAAGGACAAGGAGGCACGCGAGAAACGCGACAAACAATACGAAGAGGGACTGAGACGTACTGGTATGGGAGACGACGCCCCCGGTGGTGCTATGTTCTATGGCGCATCTAAGGTAGTCCACCCAGTAATGGCTGAGGCTTGCGTAGACTTCGCATCCCGTGCCATCAAGGAGCTGTTCCCACCAGATGGCCCTGTACGTACCAAGATACTTGGCGAGGTTACCGACGAGAAGGTAGACCGTGCTGAACGTAAGCGCGACTACACCAACTGGCAGTTGACCGAGCAGATAGTTGAGTTCAGGGACGAGCAAGAGCAACTGCTTACTCAGCTACCACTAGGTGGCTCCCAGTTTATGAAGATGTGGTACGACGAGAAGAAGCGCAGACCTTGTGCTGAGTTCGTTGCTATCGACAACATCCTACTGCCATTCGCTAGCGCTAACTTCTACACCGCCCAACGGGTCAGTGAGAGGCAAGACATAACTGAGTTCGAGTTCGAGCAACGTGTTGACCGTGGTCTGTATAGGGACATCAACCTAGTCCGTGCTACTGCCGAGCCAGAGGCTACAGCCTCAGAGAAGGCTAACGAGAAGATTGAAGGCAAGCAGTACAGCGATAACCAAGACGGGTTACGTACTGTATTCCACATCTACACATGGCTAGACCTAGATGATGACGCTAGGACTAAGGGCGAGACTGCCCCCTACATCCTAATGATAGATGAGCTTGAGTCCAAGATACTCGGCATCTATCGTAATTGGGAAGAGGGCGACGACACCTTCACTAAACTAGATTGGCTTGTAGAGTTCAAATTCATACCGTGGAGGGGCGCATACGCAATTGGGCTACCTCATCTTATCGGAGGTCTTTCTGCCGCCCTTACGGGGTCTCTGAGGGCTCTGTTGGACACGGCACACGTAAACAACTCCCTCACGATGCTAAAGCTCAAGGGAGCCAAGATTTCTGGTCAGAGCCAACAGGTCGAGATTACTCAGATTACCGAGATTGAAGGCGCACCCGGAGTTGATGACATTCGCAAGATTGCCATGCCTATGCCATTCAACCCACCTAGCCCAGTTCTGTTCCAGTTGCTAGGATGGCTAGATAGTGCCGCCAAGGGCGTAGTTACTACAGCAGAGGAGAAGATAGCTGATGTCACCTCCAATACGCCTGTGGGTACCACACAAGCCCTTATAGAGCAAGGTGCGGCTGTGTTCTCTGCTATCCACTCCAGACTACACGATAGTCAGCGTAGGGTATTGCAAGTTCTGGGTCGTATTAACCGTTGGTACTTGGAAGACCAACGCAAGGGTGACATCGTTGCTGACCTAGAGATTAGCCGTGATGACTTCCTACGCAATAGCGACATCATCCCAGTATCTGACCCACATATCTTTAGTGAGACACAAAGGATTGCCCAGTTGCAGTCCGTACTACAGTTAAGTAGCCAGTTCCCCGGAATGATTGACCCTAGGGCGGTGGTATCAAGAATGCTAAAACAGCTCAAGGTGCCAGACATCAACGAGCTGATGCCCAATACAAGCAAACCTACAGAGCTAGATGCCGCAGACGAGAATGCTGCTATGGCTTTAGGTAAAGCTGCCTACGCATACCCTCGGCAAGACCAATTGGCACATATACAGACGCATTTGACGTTTGCCCTAGACCCTGCCTTGGGTAGCAATCCACTTATAGCGCCTACGTATATACCACAGGCACTAGAGCATATTAAGCAACACATGATGCTGTGGTACACAAGCCAGATGAAGGGCTACGTAACCACAGGCTCTGACATCAAGCTAGGCAAGTACGAGAGCAACAAGCTCGCGTCTGAGGTAGACAAGGCTATTGCTCTGGCGTCTGACCACGTCAAGCTAGATACAGCTCAGGTGTTCCAAGGTGTCATACCTGCGCTACAGCAACTAGGTCAGCTAATGCAACAGTTCGCACCTAAGCCACCACAGGATGCTGAGTCTGCCGCTATCTTGCAAGCGTCTATGGCTGAGACACAGCGTCGTGCCGCTAACGACCAAGCTAGGTTGGGACTAGACACAACCAAGATGAACCAAGGATTTGCAGACAAGCAAAGCGCTAGACAGATTCAGGTGGCTATGAACGCCGAGAACAACCTGACTCAAGAGCGTATCAAGACAGCGGAGTTGACAGTAGATGAACTTAGACTCCAACGTGAGCAAGAAGAAACAGCAATAAAGCTGAACCAAGTAACACAACGTAACCTAGGGAGATAACCATGGCAAATGATGTAAAAGAGTTGCAAAGTGAAGGCGTCAAACAACACACACGTATTGCTACGGGTGCGTGGATTGATGGTAGTGAGTTTAAGGAGAAGGGTTCAGCGACTATGCCACTAGCTAATAGTGACCATGGAAACTTTACAAAGTCCTCTATTGAGAAGTCTAACGCGTGAGGTACATTTCCGACATCATTTCAGCCGTGAAGGCTGAGCAGGCACGGATAGCCGAGTCGTTGACAGCAGGTAATGTTGTTAACTTCGAGACCTATCAGCGCCTTGTCGGACAGCACCAAGGGTTAGTCAAATCTTTAGAGATTATTGAAAATCTTTTAAAGGAAGATGAAAATGAGTAATAGCACGGTAGCCGTTGATTCGGCTGAGGTAGCGGATTCTTTTCCGCAGGTAGACCCCGGAGCTTTGCCGTTAGGCGCACGCGTACTTGTACAACTGCGTAAGACAAAAACAAAGACTGCATCTGGGATAATTTTACCTCAAGAAACTAGAGACACCGAGAGGGCGCAGAACCCTGTAGGCAAGGTGATTTCAGTAGGCCCGTTGGCGTTCAAGAAACGCGACACAATGGAGCCGTGGCCTGAAGGGTCATGGTGTGAGGTAGGTGACTATCTACGTGTTCCTAAGTGGACTGGAGATAGATGGGAAGTTCGTGTCGCAGACGACGAGAGTATCGAGTTTATGATTATGAACGACCACGAAGTAATCGCTAAGATTACGGGCAATCCATTACAGACAAAGGCATTCATATGAGTAAAGACCAAGCATCGCAAGAAGCAAAGGAGATGATGACTATTCAGGAGGGCGTAGACGGCGGTGCCGTTGTAGACCTACCCGATAGCATTCCATCCCCTCATGTTCAGGCTGGCGAAGAGAGTGATGCCTCCGATGAAGCCGCTGAACGTAGAGAGATAGCTGAAACTGGCTCTGTAGACCCTGAAATGGACGAGATGCGTGCTGCTAAACGCAACAAACGTCGTGCCAAGAAGGACTACCACAAGCAAGTTGAGGTAGAAAAAGACGTAAAACTGAATCATTTGACGCGACAGAACCAAGAGTTGCTTGAAAGACTGTCCTCTTTAGAGAAGAAGTCCCACGGTTCGGAGATTGCACGCATTAATAAGGCAATTGAAGACCAAGAGAGCAGAATTCATTACGCTAAAGGCAAGATGTCGGAGGCTACATCGACTGGTAACGGTGATTTACTCGCCAATGCACAGGAAATGTGGTTTGAGGCACGCAGAAGCCATGAGGCGCTTGAGAATCTGAAGAGTAGAGCTGTTCAGCCCCAAAGGCCGAACACTATTCAGGCTCCAGACCCCATGCTACAGCGTCATGCGAGCGAATGGATGATGAACAACTCATGGTATGACCCTAATGGGAAAGACCCTGATTCTCGTCGTGCGTTAAACGAAGACCAAATACTTGCGGATGAGGGCTACGACCCAAGAACTGCTGAATATTGGGAAGAGCTTGATAATCGCTTGCAAAAGTACATTCCACACCGTTATACTGTGGATAATGACGAAAGACCGTCTCAAAGAACTAGACCGAAGAGTGTTGTCACAAGTTCAGGACGAGAATCTTCGCCGAGTAATAGTGGTGGAAGAAATGCATTCCACTTATCACCCGAAAGAGTGAGAGCTATGAAAGATGGAGGCTATTGGGAAGACCCTGAGAAGCGTGCGAAGATGATTCGCAGTTACGCACTTGCAGATAAACAATCAGAAAGTAATAGGAGATAGAAATGGATACTCGTATAAAGAAATCATTGTCAACTGGTGGACGCGAAAATCGCGGGAGTCTTGATAAAGTTCGAGAGGCACCAGAGGATAAGTTTATTTCAGCCGAAGAGCGTCGAAAGATGTGGAAGGATGAATGGACACAAAGTGCATTGCCCAATGTCCCTAATTTAAAGGGGTGGCATCTTTGCTGGTTATCAACAACCAACAGCTATGACAGCATTGACAAGCGGATTCGGCTAGGGTACGTACCTGTGAAAGCAGATGAGTTACCAGAGTTTGACAATCACCGCGTAAAGGCTGGCGAACACGTAGGTTATGTAGCGTGTAATGAAATGTTGTTATATAAGATTCCGATGGATTTATATCAGGATGTTATGGCACATTTCCACCATGAGGCACCTCTTGAGGAGGCGAATAAAATCAAACTTCAAGCAGAGGCAGCAGCAGGGGCACGCGACAGGAACGGGAGAAATCTCGCTCAGGTTGAAGGCGAAGGATTGGGCGAAATAGACAAACCGATGCCATCTCCGCAATTTGTGGGGTAGGCTTTAAAATATAAAGGAGTTATTTATGTCTGCAACCTCTGCTCCGTTCGGTCTGCGTCCTGCATTTCATCCATCTGGTTTGGATAGAGCGCAAGCGCTTGCTGGCGGAATTGCATCAGCCTATGCCGATAACATCTTGAAGGGTCAAGCCATCACGTATGTTCAAGCTACAGGAAATATTGAAATAGTAGCTGGTACCGAAGCCTTCTCTGGCGCCTTTGCTGGTGTCGAGTGGACTGACGTTACTGGACGTCGCCGCGTATCGAACTTTTGGCCTGCAAACACCGCATACCAAACAGGTTCATGCGTAGCATATTTTTACAACGACCCTAACATCGTGTATGAGATTCAAACAGACGCTACCGTTGCACAGACTACTCTCGGAAACGAAGCAAATCTGAGCAATCTAAACGCTGGTTCAACTTCTACAGGATTGTCCCAAGCCACTCTATCAGCCTCTATGGTTGGTACTGGTGTTCAAGGACAGATGAGAATCGTTGATTTAGCTCCTTATGCGGATAACGCTTGGGGTGACCCATTCGTAATAGTACGTGCTACTGTGGCTAAAACCCAGTTCGTGGCTCCGTCTGTTGCTATTTAATAAAGGAGACTAGAACATGGCCGCACCAATGCGTAGTACGGACTTTAGAAGCATCGTTGAACCAATCCTTAACGAATGCTTCGATGGAGTCTATGACCAACGTACCGATGAATGGTCACGCGTTTTCCGTGAACAAGAAGGTATTCCACGTAACTACCACGAAGAGCCAGTCCTGTACGGATTTGGCGCAGCACCTCAATTGCCTGATGGAACACCTGTTACCTATCAGCAAGGTGGTGTACTCTTCCTCAAGCGCTATGTATACAACGTCTATGGCCTAGCCTTTGCGTTGACCAAAGTGCTAGTTGAAGATGGCGACCATATCCGTATCGGTCAGGTATATGCAAAGCATCTTGCTCAGTCATTGATTGAGACCAAAGAGACTTTGTCAGCTAACGTGCTTAATCGTGCTTTCAATGCAGCATACCCCGGTGGTGATGGCGTTGAGTTGAACGCAACTAACCACCCTATCGTTAACGGTACTGCCAGCAACTTGCTGACAACTGCCGCTAACTTGTCGCAAACATCTCTTGAGCAAATGCTTATCCAAATCCGTCAGGCAGTGGATAACAACGGCAAGAAGATTCGTTTGGTTCCACGCCAATTGGTTGTGGCTCCGGGCAACATCTTCCAAGCTGAAGTATTGCTGAAGAGCGTATTGCGTTCGGGTACTGCTGACAACGACATCAACCCAGTTAAGTCAATTGGACTGTTGGATGAGGGAGCTGCTGTATTGTCCCGTCTGACTAGTGCAACTGCATTCTGGGTACAAACTGATGCTCCTGAAGGTATGAAGTTGCTGATGAGACGTAAACTTGAAAAGACCATGGAAGGTGATTTCGAGACCGACTCAATGCGCTACAAAGCCACAGAGCGTTACGATGTTGGCTTTACCGACTGGCGTGCTA
>Ga0049080_10000245_pt1 | contig 18149 bp, 24 predicted proteins | sample GreLakmeER15MSRF_FD_66716 | JGI IMG/M metagenome (GOLD analysis project Ga0049080, IMG submission 66716) | Freshwater lentic microbial communities from great Laurentian Lakes, MI, USA - Great Lakes metaG ER15MSRF | ecosystem: Environmental > Aquatic > Freshwater > Lake | place: Great Lakes... | reverse complement strand
CAACTATTTAAAAATGTCTATTTATCGATTACAGGAACAGATATAGAATACGTTCATAAACTTTTTAATAAATATGAAGAGTATTAAAATTTTGTTCGATATACTTTTTGTTGATATTTAAACTTTTTATATTGGTTTTTATGTTTTTCTTTATCTGTTGATATATATTGTTTGTTTCTTTTTTGTTTATCGTCAAGCTTTACAATATCTGATGTAATTACAGCAGTTGTTATAATATTATATAAAAACTGCCAAACACGCAAATTATTATCTTGATGAGAAGACATTTTTATAAACTATATAATTTTACTATTAATAATTATCAATTTTTAACTAATTAATAATAAAAAATGTAATAAAATAGTAATAGAAGAAGTATGGAATCATTAATATTAAATAGTATTCAAGCTGCTTTATTGTTTTTTATTGTTTCATCACCAATAGTTTATAATTTTGTAAATAAACTGTTAGGTAATTTATTTACTGTTGCAGTAAAAGGATGTCCGTCAGGAAAAGGTTTAGGGTTACATACAATTGTATATGGAGTATTATTTTATTTATTGATTAAAATTAATACTCCAAAAGAGGCATTTGCATTTAGAGGTATTGTTGTACCAGCTATACAAAAAGAAAAAGACGAAGCTATATTAAAAAGAGAAGGTGGAATATTACCTGGAGGTTTAGAAAAAGTAGAAATAAATTACCAAAGCTAAATTACATTTTCCAACGATGACCGCAATGAAGACATGTAATAAACATGGTCATCGGCTCATCCGCACTACGTGTTTGCAGTTCATAATAACTACAGCGATTCTTTTTACACTTACCACAAGTATAGCGGTCTGTCATAGCAGTAGCCTGAGGTTCATAAGCAGCTTTAGTACGCATAAGTTCACGGTCGATAATATCTTTCCAAATTTCAGGATAAAGATTTTCAGGGCGAAATTCTGCTAGTTCGTGGGGCATAAATTCTTTATCTTGAAGACGTTTTAGTAATCTTTTATTTTTAATACTATATTTATTGGATAGATTTGTATAAACGCTTTTAACTTTTGCAAGATAAATCTCTTTAAAGAGGTCACAAGCCCAACTAAGTGGGATTTGATGATGAGTTGCATAATCAATAGAATAGTTATAAATACCAATTTCTAAATCTTTAGCCTGAATTTCATTTAGTTTAAGACTTTTAAATAGGTCTTTTGATTTATCACGAACTTCTGTCATAGTTTATTATAAATCTCTAAATAAATAAATCACTTTTTACTTAAATGAAAAATTGATTTTAGAATATAGCTACATTTAGAATATAAAAATGCATCTTTCTAGTTTTCTTTCAGATAATGTAAATTTAATAGAAATTTATTTTTGCCCGACTAATACTAGCTTTTCAGATGAATTATCTTTTATTTGTAGCTGGGATGCACTTTCTAAAATCCCAACCCATTATTTTAAAAATCGTATGGACCAATCTGTTATTGAATATTGTCATCGTGACCTAATTTATAGTTTCGACCAATCAAATGACGCACAGCGCGTATACCAAAAGAATTGGATTTCAGATTCTTTTGATAATAAACTATATATTGTAGCTTCGCAAGAAGAGTCTTTACCTACACATCGTTTTCCATGTACTAATGAGATTCATGAAAAACGTGAAATTCATAGAGTTTATTATAAAATCAACAATCGTATGTTTTTCATTGTTGAAAAAGAAAATGAAAAATGGACTATGTATCTTCGTTATAACCATGCATCTAATGTAGATATGGATAAAATGGAGATAGATTGGAATGAAACTCTTAAGTTTCTACAAAAATCAATTTATTCTAGATAAGACTTTCCATTGGAATCCACTTTTCAAATTGAGGTGCATAATAACATTTAAATGGTACAGATGTTGCTACATTTAGACTTTTAAAAACAGCCCGTAACATTTTACTGAGTTGAAGTGTAGGAACAGAGGCAATAGAAACCTTTTGTAGTGAATTTTCTTGTTCGTATAGGTCATAGATATCAGGTTGTTCTGTTTTACGCAACCAAAGCATTTTTTCATTCTCTTGATATTTAATATTATCTTTAGGGCGATAAATATTAATACTAATCGAAGGGGCAGTAGTTTCTTCACCCAATACCTGTTTTTCTTGAAATTCAGGATTATCCTTAACTTTACGAAATACGTTTTTAATAAGTTCATCATTAAAGTTAACCAATTTAGGTTTATACTTCATGTTATGAGGTACAAAATAAATACCACGATTGGAATAAGGTAGGTCTTTTGAAAAAAGCATTAGTTCTTCAATTGATTCTTGAGTACATTCAACATAAGATTTAACTTGATAAGTACAAACATCCATCCATTTATCTGATGTATAATGATTCTGTAGCATATCATATGCATATTGAATACGTTGAAGAAGAGGTTTATCGTAAAGATATTTACCTTTATACATTAGAACATCATTAATTAAAAAGACCCACTGTTGAGATTTATCTTTTACCATTTCACCCTCAATTAGTGTATTGTTAAAAATTTCTTCATCAAATTGTCCTTTACTAAGAATAATACGTGGTTTTTGATATCCAGGTTGAACTTTTTTATCAATATACATAATTTGAGGTACATCTTCATAGCGAGTAAAATATACAAAGTAAGGGTTTCCATTTGAACGAAGACAAACTGAATGGGGTATTGTTAATACATATTTAAACTGTTGGTCGTCTAGCTTAAACCAATGTTTTTGAAGAATACGAATATGGTATTTGTTTTCCAATTCGTTTAAAATCCAATCTTTTGCATCTGAACATTTAATGTTAAATGCAATACGGTCACAAAAAGAAATAATACCAGTATGCATATTATAAATATAAGCTTAATATATATTTATATCATTTTTTATCTTAAATCAATTTTTAGAAAATTATTATAAATAATTTTTAGAATTCGCAGCATAACAAATGGGAATATTTGCGATTGGTAAATTTTTAGACATCTCTTTTGAAGGAGGGCAGCAACCAATTGGCTTTAAAGGGTAGTCCATTTCAATATTCTCTTTTATTTTGGGGAAATACTTTTCAAACATTTTTTCTTTTTCATTAACTGGTTCAGTAACACTTGATTTAGTAGAAGGATTATCAATAATAATAGGATAATATATAGGTTTTGGTGTTGAGCGAATAACAATCATATATAAAAAGAGTATAGCGACTAAAATAATTGCAATCGTTAGAAATAACATCTTAATGAATGCTTAGAAAATTTATAAAGCTGCTTTAATAGCATTAATATTTGCACCAACAATTTTTTTTACAAATTCTCCATCTTTAAAAATAATTATCGTTGGATATGCAGTAACTTGAAATTGTGTCATAATACTATTAACCTGTGCTTGGACTGCATCATCTGCATTATCACCATTAATTTTTAATACTATAACACCTGTTAATTTCTCAAGAACTGGTGCTAATGCACGACAAGGGGCACACCAAGGAGCATAGAAATCTACAACAATAGTTTGTCCAGATTTAATATAGTTAGCTAACGTTATACGAACATTAATATCAGTTATGTCTTTCATAATATGTTATAATGAATTAATATGTTTAAATATTTTATACTACAACAACGATATATTCCATTATACACAGGTTCATTTATATTAATAATATATTTGTTAGGATTATCAAAATACAATCACAGTATAATGATACATATTCAAGTTTTTCTTACATTTTTATATTTAGCTCATTATGGTATTGAGACTGTTTAAAATTATTTATAGATATAAAAACTTAGTGCTTATAGGATTTGACACGACGTCCACCTTGTTGAATAGGTTGTGCAATAGGTGCTCCTACTGGAGGAGGTCCTTGTGCGTAAACAATAATTTGTTGAGGAGCGCAACGGCCTGCTCTGAAGAGTAAATAGAATATTAAGTATAAACCACCAAATAAGAAAGCAAAAACAGCATAGACTATTTTTAGTCCTGTACCCATATTTGATTGAGAATTACAAGACCATGATAAGAATACTGCTACAATACCTAATAGTATTGGTAAAATTATGGCAGCTATGGAACCACTACTAACGGTACTATCTACTTCTGCAAACGATTCTTTTTTTTTACCATCTTGATATTTACGATATAGGTAACTTGTAAAAAAGGTATCCATGATTATTATAATATATTATAATATTATAATAATCATGGAACAACTTGATTTATTAAAAAGTACTATTGAATCTAAGGAATATAAAGAATTAATGAAATGTGCTAGTAAGAATTGTGATAAATTTAAAGCTGTTTTAGATAAAGAAGTTATTGTTATACACAAAATTTTAGAAATACAAGAGTCAATTGCATCTCAAAAGGATTTTAAAATGGTTATACAGAAAACAAAAGAGATGATTATTTTAAATAAAGAACTTGCCAATTTAAATTCAAAAAAAGAGCCTTTAGTATGTGCTCTTGATAAATGTGCGGATGAATTTATTAATTTACAAGTACATAAAAATAAAATAATGATTAAAGTATTAGAAAAAACAGAGAAAAAATTCAGTAATATCGAAAAAAATTATAAGAAAAAGGGGGGAAAAGTGACCGAACCCCAAACACCATCAAAAATGATTCCGGTATTTGGAGAACCTTCAACACCTCCTCCTTTACAACAAAATACTCTACAAAATTCATTAGTTAATTCACCTGTAGTAGGTGTAAATCTATTTAATGTTAGTCCAGGTACTCCAGAATCACCTCAATATTTTGGCCGTACAGATTCCGCCATGGAATCACATCTATTAAGTCCAAACAAAGGAGGTAAAAAATATAAAAAGAAATAATATTTTAAAAATATTTAAACTAAAAATCATTTTTAAAATATAAGAGATGGCGTTAGTAGAGGGTTTAATATGTGGAATAATTGCTATATTATATATAGAATCATTACGAAGTTGTTTTACCAGTCGTTATAATGAAATAATTCCTATTATAATACATCATCCATCTAGCACGACAGATTTAATTATTTCAAATACACACCCTGATTTTGATATAGAACAAGTCGCACCTTTAATATCTGAAAAAATAAATGATACTTGTTCTATATGTCTTGAATCTATGGATACTATACGTTATTGTCGTAAAACTAAATGTGGTCATATTTTTTGTTCGGATTGTATTCAAGAATGGTTCTATAAAAAGAAAAATTGTCCCTTATGTAACACACAATTTTAGATACGAACATTCTTATTTTGATAAGAAGTAATAAACCATTCTATAGTATCCTTAATAGCATCATTAAATTTAGTAAACTGTAATCCAAAGAAATATTCATGTGGTTCAACAGTTTTTTTAAATTGTCCGTCAGCACAAGTAGTGTCAAATATCAATGCATGTTCGTAATCCATACAGGCGGCAATACTACGGGCAACATGTTCAATAGTCATTTCATGACTGGAGGGAGGGGAACAAATATACATACCTGGTATATTATTTTCATAAATATTCCATAAAATAATCTTGGCAAGGTCATAGCTATAAATAAATTGGCGAATTGGTTTTCCAGAACCTTTTACAATAAAAGGGATCTTCTTTTCTTTTGCTAAATAGCATCGATGAATTAATGCAGGAATAACATGAGCGTCTTCTAAATTAAAATTATCATGGGGTCCATAAATATTTGTAGGTATTAATTGAATACATGGTATTTGGTGTTGAGAATGAAGTATACGACCATGTACCTCCATCATACGTTTAGCATATGCATAACCTTCATTTGATGGGTGAGGTGGTCCATGATGTAAAATATTTTCAGTTAAAGGTTCTATTCCATCTGGAAATATACATGTAGATAGTATACTAATAATTTTTTGAACCTTAAATATACGAGCATATTTAAGAATAAATGTATTCATAATAATATTATCTTCATACATTTCAGCACGTTTATACATATTTTTAAATAATCCTCCAACATTGGCTGCCAAATGAACTACAATATCTGGTTGATGTAAATTAAAAATTCTTTCAACATTATCTTCCTTAGTTAAGTCTCCATCCTGAGAACTTAAAAAGATCCATTCATCGATTAATTTATATCCATGATAAGATTGATATTGATTAATAAGAGCACTACCAACTAAACCAGTAGAACCAGTAACAAGAATTTTCATTTAAAAAGGATTATGCATTTATTCTTAAGTGTTTTTATGGAAGAAAAAGTAGCGTTTATTACAGGATTAAATGGACAGGATGGTTCTTATTTGGCAGAATTATTATTAGAGAAAGATTATTACGTATATGGAATTGTACGAAGAACATCAACAATCAATACAAAACGTATTGATTTAATGTATAATCATCCTAAATTTAAATTTTTTTATGGAGACATGACAGATACATCATCTTTACAAAATCGTTTATATGATATTACATCTAAACATGCAAATTTAAGTCGTTTAGAAATATATAATTTAGCAGCACAATCTCATGTAAAAGTATCTTTTGAAATCCCAGAATACACATGTCAAGTAAACGCAATCGGAACATTAAATCTATTAGAAAGCTTAAAAAATTTACCCATATCAAGAGATAAAATACGCTTTTATCAAGCATGTACTAGTGAAATGTATGGTGAAGTAAAAACAAATGATTCAATGAATGAAACCACTTTTTTTAATCCTGTTTCTCCTTATGCGATTTCAAAACATATGGCATATCAGTTTGTAAAAATGTATCGGGATGCATATAACTTATTTGCATGTAATGGTATATTATTTAATCATGAATCTGGTCGTCGGGGAGAAACTTTTGTTACACGTAAAGTGATTATAGGAGTACAAAATATTATAAATGGAAATCAAAAATCAATAGAACTAGGTAATTTAAATTCAGTAAGAGATTGGGGGCATGCAAAAGATTATGTATATGGAATGTGGTTAATGTTACAAGCAGAACATCCAAAAGATTATGTATTGGGTACTGGTGAAACACATACTGTAAAAGAGTTTGTAGAATTAGCATTTTTATATAATGGAATTAATATTAAATGGAATGGTAATGGAGAAGATGAAGTAGGTATAGATACAGATGGTAATGTTCGAGTGACAATTCATCCTAGATATTTTAGACCTTTAGAAGTTTCATATTTAAAAGCAGATAGTAGTAAAGCTAGAAATGAATTAGGATGGGTTCCTAATTATACTTTTAATGAATTAATAAAAGAGATGATTGATGAAGAGAAAGAACATTACAAATAATTGTAAATTTTAAAAAGAAAAACTGAAAAATTGATTTTTATTTGTAGCTACATTTAGAATCCCTTGAAGCTACATTTATAAACTTATTAAGAATGTCTCCCGCTGTGTATGAGATTTTCTTTAATGAGGACAAATCAAAGCGTATGGCAAATGTCTTTGATTATACAGAGAGAAAGGAGATGATAATTGAGTACAATGAGAAGCTACCAAATGCACTCAATTACGATATTGGTGATATCATTGAGTTTGATAGTATCTATTATGGATGGATTAGTGGATGTGTAGTGAGTATTACTTCTGCTCCATTTGTACGAGACGAGTATAAGATTGAATATACTATATTGGGTGGTAAAGTACAGCACGAGGTTGTTGAGGGACAGTATATGCTTTACTAACTAATAAAAAACAAAAAACAGATAACTAGGAAAATGGGACAAAAATAAAAACTTTTAACCTTTTAGGATATATATTTAATGAAAGGTAGTGGTATTTCATCATCAAAACCTATAAAATCAACACCGATATTACCAAATGAATTTGAAATGGACCCTGAAGCTGAAATTTTTAAACTAAAACAGCTACCTCTTGAATTACAGAGACGTATTTTAAGTAAAGGATTAAAAAACGATGCTTTTGAAACATACGCCGAAAGATTATCATTTGCATCGAGTATTACTCCAAGTATTCAAGCTGATGTTAATTTTTTATTACCAACTGATATAAAAATACAAAAAAGTGGAATTACTGAAACTATTTCATTTGATACCTCATCTGAATATAAAGAATATTTTGAAAAAGAGTTTATTACAAATAGTGATACTATAACACATATTTCAATAAGTGGTAAAAATATAAGAATTGATATCCCATTGTATAAAAGTCTCAAATCAGGAAGTATAAGTATTTATATTCAAAAACCAAATCATACATCTATGGCATATTTAACATTAAATTATGAAAAAGTCAAAAATGCCATGAACTCTATTAATTTATCAAAGGTACTATTATCAGTTAATATTGATAATATATCCGACCTAAAAAATATTTCAGATATTATTGTTGGGGTAAGGTGGTTATCATTAATATTTAAAAAAATCAATTGGGATAAAAATATTTTAATATTTGAAAATCCAAATAATATTAAATTAATAATGAATAATACTGATATTGGTATTGAAAAATCATATTCTGGTATTATTCCAGGATTATTAACATTATTAAAATATATTGAATTAAATTTAAAACAAAAAAGAATAACTAAATCTAACAGAGCTAAGTTATCAAGTAGAGCTTAACATTAATGCTTTTGTATCAAAATTAGTATTATCTATATTATTAAATAAAAAATCTGTAATTGTATTATCTTCTTTTTTCTCTTCATATAATTCATTATATAGATTTTGTGTTTCTTCATTATCATCTCCATACAATTCTTTATCTAAAGCATCTTTTGGTTTTGATTTTTTTTCTTCCATTTGTTTTCTTTCTTCAGCTGTTTTTTTGGCACCAACTCCCTGTGTCAGATCTAAATTACGAAAGTTTGGTTTTTGAGAAGGCATACCTTTACCACCTTCAAATTTTTTTTTATAAGCAGATTTAAAAACATTAACAGCTCGCGCTGATGCCTCTTTATGATTTAAAATTGGTTCTGGGTAATTAATTTTTAAATATTTTTCTCTTATTTTTGGGTCAAACCATTGATGAATATCTTTAACATCAACATCTTGAAGTTCAGGTACCCATTTTTTAATATATAATGCCTCTTTGTCAAATTTATTAGATTGAATAAATGGATTAAATGGGGCTCTAAAATAAGGCACACCATCGGGGCCAGTTGAAGAGACAAATCCCCAACCAGCAGTATTACTATAAATATCAGCGTCCACTAAATGTGTATAATAGTATTTTAATCCCCAACGCCAATCAATTAAAAAATATTTTGTTAAAACACTACCACATAACATACGTATACGGTTATGTTGATGGCCGGTTGTATTTAATTCTCTCATACCAGCATCTACTAATGGATATCCAGTTAATCCATTCGCCCATGCTTTAAACATTTTTTTATCATAAGACCATGGTATTGCTTCATCAAAATGTTTATGTAATGCAGTTCCTCTTTGTAGTTTAGGTTGTAAAGCATATATTTTAAGATAAAAATCTCTAAATATAAGTTCACGAATTAATCCATGGTCCTTTCCAAATAAGTTTTCAATCATCCAATACATTTCACGTACAGATACCGTTCCAAATTTTAAATGAGGAGACATCATTGATGTTTTATGTAAAGCAGGATAGTCACGTTCTTTATTATAATTTTGTAATTTTTTAATATTTTTTAATTGTTGAATAGCCAAAGAACGTCCTCCGTGAATTGCAAGATTTGGATTAGTTTTATAAAATGTATTGATTTTTTCTATAGGAAAGCTATCTTTTATAGTTAAGTTCAAAAAGTTTGATTTTTTAAATTTAAATGTAGCTACATTTTTTATAGTAATCTCCTTCATAATTTTATTATAAAATTGTGATAAAACCATATATGGACGTTCATTATTATAAAGTCCATCTTGTAATGGTAATAAACCATAATCTTCTTTCATAACAAATGGAATATTTTTGTTATTGCACCAATTTAGAATCTCTTTATCTCTTTTTTTGGAATAAACACTATAGTCTTCATTACAATAAACTGCGACAATATCAATTGTTTTAGCAATTGTTTCTAAAACATTTATATTAGTATCCTTAAAAAGATGTAATTTAGATTGATATTCCTCTAGCTGTTGATTTAAGTCAATCAATGATTCACACATAAATTGTACTGCATTATTTGAAAAATAAGCATTTTTTTGTTTATTAATTTGTTCGGGAGTAAATACAAATATTGGCAGTATATTATACTTATCCTGTATCGCTTGAATAAGAGAAGTATTATCTTTTAACCGAAAATCTCTACGGAAAATAAATACAGCGGTCATCTATCTTAATAAAAAAAATGATTTTATATTCTATATAAAAAACAAAGATACAATGGAAAACATTATTCTAACCCCTTCTAAAAAGGTTGTTAGTGATAAATTAGCTATCTTTGATTTTGATTGGACTCTTGTACGCCCGACACGTGGTAAGAAGTTTCCAAAGGATAAAGATGATTGGGTGTGGTGGAGAACATCAGTACCAAAGATTTTAAAAAAATATGCAAAAGAGAATTATCGCTTGGTAATTGTAACAGACCAAACAAAAGATTGGAAAGTGAAGATGATTCAAGATGTAATTAAATCTCTAGGTTTATCGTTTACAGTAATTATTGGTATGGAAAAAAATATGCAAAAACCAAATCCATCACTATTTTTAAATGAAATTGATAGCTTTGATAAAGAGAATAGTATATATGTAGGGGATGCTGCTGGTCGTGAAGGTGATTGGGCTGATAAAGATAAAAAATTTGCTGATGCAGTCGGATTAAAATTCTATACACCAGAAGAGATATTCCCTCTTGAATATAAAACTTTTCCAAAGATTTTAATTCCAAAGGGAAAGGAGATTATTATTATGGTTGGCTTTCCTGGTTCTGGTAAATCTACATTTATTGAAACTCAACTAATACCAAAGGGTTATTACATAGTAGATGGAGATACTTTGAAGCTACCAACTAAAATGTTAAAAGATGCATCTAAACATCTAGATACCTCTATTGTTTTCGATGCAACAAATGGTACAATCGAGCGACGTAAGATTTATATTGATTTTGCAAAAGAACATAATCTACCAGTACGTTGTATATGGGTTTCTACACCAATTGAAGAAGCACTAGAAAATGTAAAAACGCGACGTGAAAAAACAGGTAAAAATGTACCATCAATTGCATTAATGGTTTATCAAAAGAAGTTTGAAGAGCCGACAGATGAAGAATGTGAAATAATTAAAGTATAAATTAACAATAAGGATTTCTATCAAAGAATAAGATGAATACGATTATTAGTAAATTTTTAGATATATATAAACGAGATTTTAAGTATTATTCTATTAAATATAATGAAAATAGTAGGGAATTATTGTTAGTTCCGAATAAAGATATTTCAGCTGAATTAATAGATATATTAATTGAAAGATTTGTTGCAACAATATATACTAAATTACGTAAAAATGATATAATACATGTAATTATTAATTATGAATCTTCAAAACGTCTTTTAATCTTTCAGGAAGGTAGTCTATATCTTGATTCTCATTCAAAAATTATAGGACCATCGCTTTTACAAACGATTCACGAAACTGATTTAAACGATATACCCTATTAGTAATAAAAATGTTTGAATATCAAGTAAAAGAAAATGAAATTAAGGAACTATTGAGTAAACATTCATTTTTAAGTGTAAAAACAATAGCAAGATATGTGAGTCTTCGCCGAGCTCAAGTAAGTTATATTTTATATAATAATATTCAATTTTCACATATTAAAAGAGCGCCGTTTTCAAGAAACAAAAAAATTATTTGGAGCCTTGCATAAAATTAGAGATGGGGTAATTTATAAATTCTTTTTAGTATCATAATTATAGAAGATTATGTCTCATTCATATAGTTCAGATAATTCACAATATTCTGGTAATGAATTAGATCCTCAGAAAAAAGCAGACTGTATTCGTAGTGTAGCAAATTTTAGTAAAGTACAATATTTCCATTTAATGGATAAAGGTAATTATAATACAGAACTATTACTATTATATTTAAAAGATGCCGCCCCAAAAATAGATGAGTTATTCAAAAAAATAGAGGCATTGGATAAACAAGATTTAGAAAAAGAGGGTAAGTTATTCAAACATATGATTTTTACAGATTTAAAAAGTAGTAATTACGGAGCAAAATTATTAGCTTCAGCCTTTAATGCAAAAGGTTATCATCCTGCATTTCATGCACAAGGTCCAGGATTTGGAATAAATTCAGATGAAAAGCTATTAGCAAGTAAATCTTATAATTTTGGATTACTTATGAGTAAAAAAATATTTGACCGTACAATGAATGTAAAATTTAAAAAATCAATATTAGAATTATATAATAAACGACCAGATAACGTACATGGTGATTATATACGTTTTATAATTTTAGATCAAGGTTTTAAAGAGGGTATTGATTTATTTGATGTTAAATATATTCATTTATTTGAACCATTAGTTGTACGTGCAGATGAAAAACAGGCAATTGGTAGAGGTACTCGCTTTTGTGGTCAAAAAGAATTAGAATTTCATCCACGATATGGATGGCCTTTATATGTATTCCGTTATGAAGTTTTGATACCAAAAGAGCATCAACCACGGTTATTAAATGCGAAACAGATGTTAGAATTATATTTAGCATATGCAAATATTGATTTACGTAAAATCGTATTTGCAGCTGAATTAGAAAAGGCGTCTATAGAAGCTGCAATTGATAAAGATTTAACAAAAACGATACATCAATTTAAAATAGAGCAACCACCTCCAATATTACAACAAGGAGGCGTTATAACTAAAACCCCAATACCACCCGTAAAAAAGATGTCTTTATCTGAAATGACACAGTATATTAAGAAAGAGTTTAGTAAATTTGCATATCCAAAGGTAGTTCTTGAAAATAAATGTAAAGAGATGACTGGAGGTAAATTAATACAGTTTACTCCAACACAAGACTTTATCCGTCATTATTTTCAACCTAAAACTGCTTATAAAGGCATGTTATTATGGCATAGTGTAGGTACAGGCAAAACATGTACTGCTATTGCAACTGCAACAACAAGTTTTGAAAAAGAGGGCTATTCAATTTTATGGGTTACTAGACATACTCTTAAAAGCGATATATGGAAAAATATGTTTCAACAGGTATGTAGTTTAACTTTACAAAATACAGAATTACCCAAGAAGATTGGAAGTCCTATGAAATATGTATCAAAAAATTGGATGGAGCCGATATCTTATAAACAGTTTAGTAATATGTTACTAAAAAAGAACAAAATTTATGATGAAATGGTTCAACGTAATGGTATAGAAGACCCTTTAAGAAAAACCTTAATTATTATTGATGAGGCTCATAAATTATATTCACCAACTGTTGTTGGAAGTGAAAAACCTAACACAGATATTCTTGAAAAAATGATACATCATTCTTATGATAAATCAGGTAAAGATTCAGTTCGTTTACTAGCAATGACAGCTACACCTTATACAGAAGATGGTATGGAAATGATAAAATTATTAAATTTACTTCGCGACAGTAGCTTAATGCCAACAGATTTTGATAATTTTGCCAAGAAATATGCTTTAGATAATAATGGATATTTTGTAGAAAAAGGATTAAAACATTTCCAAGATGATATTAGTGGATATATTAGTTATTTAAACCGTTCTCAAGATGCTCGCAATTTCGCTCACCCAGTAATTAAAGATGTTACTGTTGAATTAACATTTAATCCAGATGAAGAAGTTAGTACACAGGCTTCAAATGAAAGTTCTGAAAAATCAAAAGAGAGAATGGTCGGAAAATATGAAAAATTAATGAAAGAATTAAAAGATAATATTAAAGAAGAGAAAAAGGTGATAGGTGCCCAAGAAAAGAATATTAAAAAAGTTTATAAAGAAAAACAGGAAGAAGTAAAACAGAAGGCAAATATTAAAATAAAGAATGATCTTGAGAAAATAAAAGAAAAACAAGAAGATGAGATGATAAAATGTAATGAATTAAAAGGTAAAGAAAAGAAAGAGTGTAAAGATACTATAAAGAAGGCTTATAAAGTACAAGTAATAAATATTAAAAAGTCCAAATCAGAATACATACAAAAGTGTATGCCTACACCATTAGAATTAAATAATATTAATAAAGAATCCTTGGTGATTTTAGAAGATGAAAAAGCACAAATACAAGGGTATATAGACATGAATAAGAAAAAAATAAAAGATTGGATGGAACAACAGAATAAATATAAAGATAAATATGTTGATGCAAAACTATTATTTAATGATATTAAGATAAAAGTTAAAAAAGAGAGGGCGGCTTTAAAGAAAATTAAAGATAAAGATAGTAAAAAAATAGCCACCAAGAAATTTAGAGAAACTGTTTTAAAAGAATTCAAAGAACAAAAAAATACAGTTGTAGATTTACGTTTTAAAATGTCTGATTTACAATTAAAAAGAAAAGTTTTAAAGATTGATTTAGAAAAAGCTAAATTAGGCGATGTTACACAAAAAACAGCACTTCAGAAAAGATGTTCTTTATAAAAAGTGTCGTAATCGGCTAATAAAAGATTGTATGTTAATGAATAAAGTTTTATTATACAAATGGTGTAAACAACAGCTTAAACATAAAATTTGTTAGATATAAAATTAAAATTAAAATGAGTATGATAAGTTTATTGGATTCTGCCACGGAAAAAGGCAATGAGGCTCATTTTCTAGTGGCTAAGGTTGTGCATGCTATATTTCATGATGTATGGTGTTTTATACCCGCTCAAGGGTGGCGTGTTATTGAAAACGGTCACTACTTTATTAAAGAAGAAGCAATTTTAAAAATAAAATTGGCATTAAGCACTTGTGTTTCGGGCGCGTTTTCAGAACATATGATTAAACAAATTAATTTATTTAAAAAAGAAACTGAAGAAAGTGCTAGTAAAATTGCGACGTATTTGTTAAATGCCCCTTACAAAGAGCTTATTATATGTGAGTGCGAGCAACTCTTTTTCAAAAGCGATTAAGTATTCGTTTGTAGTAAAGTTTATTAATAAATCATATAGAAATTAATAATTTATTTTTCTTCATACATTTCACCTTTACAATGAAATTCTCGTGCTGATCTAACATACTCATATGTTATTTCACCATCGATTAAGTTCATATAGCCTACTTTAGCACAATGTCCGATATTTAAGTCCTTGCCAATCTTTGGAGGAATAAAGTGTTTACAATTTTTACAAATAGGCTTAGAACCAATTTCACTGATAGAAACACTGGTAGAAGATTTTGTAATGGGGGTAGAAATAGATTTGCTAAACATTATATAAAAACAGTATTAATATCTTTATATAGGTATATTAATATATGTTAATAGCTCAACAAAAGATAGCAAATGTACGTATATATGATATGTCAAAATATATAAATATACGCAGTATTCAGCCTACTTTTCATAAAATAAATTTTCCTTATAAAAACCTTTTAAAAGTTAGTTATACTGAAGATAGAAAAATAAAATATCAAGAGCAAAAGCATAATTACCCAGAATTTAAAATGAATATTGATGATGGTTGTGAATCAATGGTATATCGTTCAGTACTTTTTTTCTGTGAACAACAAAATATAGAAAAAGATAGTATTATATGGATAGAAGCAACGCATATATCTCCTTATAGTTATATGGAAAAAGAATGGTTTCGTGAAAATAATAAAAAGAAAGCGATTTTATGTATTCAAAAAGAGAGTATTGATTATGCAAAATATGAATTAAAAGAGAAGAATCAAACAAATATATTTCGCTGGGATTTTAATCCTGGAGAAATGATGCTATTTGATAGTGAAGACACTTTACAGCGTTATCATATTGAATTTAAAGATGCTTCTGGATATCAAAATTTATTGTCTATTATTGTATAAAAAATGAATATTTAAAACTTTAACATATATATGTTATTAGTAGTATAAGAAGGTATGCGTAAAGTTAATAGTTCACCATGCTTATCTACAGCATCATTAGCATCACAAAATCCATCGATAACAATAGCATATAATAATCATCAAAGTCATATGCCAAAATCCATTTCATGTTCTGCTTTATTAAATCATTATATAGTACCTGATGTGTCATTAGAAGAAAATCCAGCTGCATTAGTATCATCATCTATATCACAATATGTAACCTGTATCGAAACAAATGGTTTTCCAGAAGATATATTTAAAAATGGTACGTCGGATAGTAAATTAAATTTAATGGCATGTTTGTTATCTCCAGACGACCAAAATGAACAATTACGCAATCTAAAACCAAAACCGATTGATTCTGAAATAGAGATTGAATCTGAAATTAATTCAATATCTGAAGAGGCTGAACACTTTAATCGTTTATTAATCCGTGTAAGAAAACAAAGAAGAAATACTAAAACATAATACATTATACTAAATAATTCTTAATTTTTAAATATTATTATATTACAAAATATGAAATAAAAAATATAATTTTACAATACATCATATTGAAAATTGCGTTTAAATGGTGACGATAATATTGTAAGAAGGTAATAAGGAGATTGTTCGAATGACAGAGAAAAGCAAAAAAATGTGGAAAGTGACATTGTACATGACAACCAAGCAGTGGGAACAACTATCAAGCTGGAGTGCACCAATGGTGGGAGCGAAAGAAACGGCTCCGTGGTTGTATTTGGAGCACGAGCCGAGTCCAGAAGGGGAATATGAAGAGAAGATTGATGAGTTAGAAAGGTCAATCCCAGGGGAGATGATTTACACTACACAGTGAAGAGTAAAAGCAAATAACGGCTAATTAACTTAACCTGACAGTGCATTAACAATATAGACTCAAAAGACATAAAACATAATATATTATTTTATATAAATAAATTTTAATTTTTATGTGGTGCATATATACCTTGAGCGAAAAGTCCACCTACACCTATACCAATAAAAAACATTGTATTAACCCATGAAGCCATTGTAGTTATTAAAAATTTCCAATTAACACCATCTAGTCCTTCTGCAAGACCAACACCAATAATACCACCTGTAATACATTGTGATGATGATGTTGGTAATCCAAATTGAGAAGCTATCATAATTACAAAAGCAGTTGAAAGTTCTGCTGCAAAACCACGAGTTGCTGTTATTTTTGACAATTTAACACCAACTGCCTGAGTAATTTTGTGTCCATATGTTGCTAAACCTGCAACTAAACCTGTAGCACTAATAATAATAATCCATATAGGTGCTGTTACAGATTTAGATATTTTACCAGTTTCAAGAATTGTCCATATACTGGTTAATGGTCCAGCCATATAACCTACTTCACCTGCCCCATGTGCAAAAACAACACAAATTGCAGAAAAAACTTGCAAATATTGAAAGACGTTTTCTATTCTTGGATCAAATACTTCAGCTGATGCATGGATAGATGAAAGGGTATTATCAGTATCAATTATATCATGGATATTCTGTTCGACTCCATTAAATAATAATTCTTTTGTTTTTTGCATTAATGATGGGTTATTAGATTGATGTTCTATTTCTTCGATTGTTACAGAAGCCTCAAGTGCAGTTAATTCTCGTTTTTCTATATGTTTTTTTAATAAAGGTATACCGATGACTCCAGATAATAAACTACATCCCGCAGCAGATATACTTGTTATCAAAATGGCTTTTTCTTGTGTCCAATCATCTCCAATTTGTAAAGATTTTTTAGCTCCTTTTGTTAAGACAAAGTACACATTTACCCAAGTTGTAATTAATACGAAAACTGGTAATACATAATAAGATAGTTGATATGCATTATGTTTTCTAAGAACAAGATTACGAATAGTTATAAAAATAGCTGAGGAAGATAGACCAGTTAAGATAGGAGAAATAAACCAGGATAATACGATAGGAATAATACCTTTATAAGGTGGAAAAGATTTACCAGATGTATCTTCTTTTAACCATAAAACACCATCTTTTCCAGAACTGACTAAAGAAAAACCAATAATACCACCAATAATTGAATGGGTAGAAGAAACATTCCATCCCTTTTTAGTAGTAATTGCTAACCAAATAGTTCCTACCAATAAGGTACACATCATTCCATAAGCGTATACAATTGGATTATCATTAAAAGTATTAATATCGGCAATACCACCAGCAATAGTATCTGTGCTAACGCGACCCAA
>Ga0049080_10000241_pt1 | contig 18285 bp, 20 predicted proteins | sample GreLakmeER15MSRF_FD_66716 | JGI IMG/M metagenome (GOLD analysis project Ga0049080, IMG submission 66716) | Freshwater lentic microbial communities from great Laurentian Lakes, MI, USA - Great Lakes metaG ER15MSRF | ecosystem: Environmental > Aquatic > Freshwater > Lake | place: Great Lakes... | reverse complement strand
GATGACATAATTCAAGAACTTTATCAAATATTATTTTTTTCGAATTCTGTTTTTTTTTCTGCATTTGATATAATTCATTTAAACTAATATACGGTGGTGCCATTCTGTATGATAAATCCTAATCTAAAGAAAGGATTATTAATATACTAAAATGAATGCAGAGCCTTATACACATATAGTTTTTAGTGGAGGAGGAATGCAGGGGCTTGTTTATATTGGAGTATATAGATATTTAAAACAGTATAATTTATTGGATAAAGTACGCCATTTAGTTGGTTGTTCGATTGGGTCACTTGTAGCATATCTATTTGCATTAGATTTTAGTGTAGAAGAGTTAGAAAAATTTATATTATTATTTATTCATAATCCAAAATATATTAAGTATGATTTAGATAATATATGGAGTTTGTATGATAATAAGGGTCTATATGATATATCAAAATATGAATTAATCTTAATAGATGCTTTTAAAGAGAAATATCAGCGTGAAATCACATCTATAACATTTCAAGAATTTTCAAAAATAACAGGCAAAAATATTTATATTACAAGTATGCAATTAAGTTCTTTATCATTAAAGGTATTTTCAAATATTGAAACACCAAATATAAATTTATTTACAGCAATTTTAGCATCTATGGCTATACCATTTATATTTAAACCAGTTATTATAGAAAATGAATATTATATAGATGGTGGTGTAAAAAATTCTTTCCCGATTGAATGTTTAACTTATACATCAACTGATAAAGTATTAGGATTATATTTAAGTATGATGAATAATATTTCAGCACAAGAATTGTTAAAACCATTATCTTTTTTTACCCAAGTAATAACAGCTGTTGTATTTAGTAATGCATCTGATATTTATACTAAAATATATGAAGCCTTACCAAATATAGATATTCTTCATTTTAACAAAAATCCATTATCTTTTATTCCAATAGAATATTTAGATGAGGTCATTTCAATTACCATTACAACAGAACAGTATGAGGAAGCAGTTTATTATGGTTATAATTTAATGTATCAATATTTAAAAAATAAATCTAAAGATTCTCCTTTACAAATTTCATGAGCTCTTCGGAAGTGCGATTAAATTCAAAATCTGTACGTTTGCCATCTTTCATCATATGGACATGAGGGAAGCCGCTAATTTTTTCTTTTTCAATCTCTGCCTTATTATCTTCGGCATTTACTTTACGAACAACAATGGGGACTTTTTCATCCTTAACCATTTTTTCAAATTTCTCCCATTCTGGGTTGAATTTTTTACACCATCCACAACCATCTAGATAGTAATAGCTAATAACGGTTTGAGATTCAAAACCTTCATAACGTTTTAAGAATACGTAAACAATGCTAGCAAATATAACTAACACTAAAAATACTAACATACTTTTTTGTAGCTTAGAGTTCATTCTAATCTAAATAAATATAATAATTTAGATAATCTATCTGTTTCATATAATGTAAACAACATTGTTCCTGTAGACTATTTAAATCATGCATTATCCATAAATAATCATTTTCAAAAGCATATTTCTGTAATAATTCAGGGTAATGATACATTTGGTTAAAGTGTATTAACATAATACGATAATTACTATTAGATAAATTTTGTAAATCCCAAATAGTTTGTAATTTTAATGTAGCTATATTATGTTGGCTTAATACTTCATATAATTTATTTATCACATATATATTTTTACATACAATAATTGTTCTATAAACAGAATAGTCTTCATAGATTAATTCTAGTTTTTTAAAAAGGCTTTCTTGAAAAATAGGGGGAATCCAAGTTATGTAATCCATATAAAAGTAATTTACTTTATTAGGATAATCCATACTTCTTTATATGGAAACATCTGTATGTATTTCTTTTCAAGATATTTTAAAATATCCTTTTTCTACTTCTTTAAAGCACCCTAAGGCTCTTTTTATTCAAGAAATGTTAACAAAATATCAATGTTTTCAAGAGAAAATAGATACGCGTTTTGGCGGACCAAAATGGAATCCCGCCCCAAAAAAATATAATAAACAAGAATCTGGTTCTGTTGCAAAAGAACGTACTAAAATTGGAAATAAAGATACCAGTAAAGAAGCATTATTAATTAAAGATTTTCAAAGCTTATTAAACAAATTAACTAATAAAAATTATAATAGTATTGTAATTCAAGTAAAACGTATTTTTGATGCAAACTATCTATCTTTATTTACAAATATTTTATGGACTTATTTACAAAAACAACCTGAATATCAGGGATTGTATATACAAATATTAGAAAACATTTATCCTATGCTACAAGATGACATGATAATTGAAATGGGGCGTAGTTGGAATCTATTATGGAATGGATATGTTTCATCTAAACAATGGATGTTATCAAAAGAGTTAGTAGAACAATCTCATAATTATCAAGATTTTTGTGAATATGTAAAAGAGAAAAAAAGATTAATGGCTGTCGCTCAAGCCTGGGCTCGTTTAATGAATTTAGGTATCGTTCAAGCAGATGCATATGATTTACTTTATGATATCTTAAATTGTGTACATAATGACCTTAATATTACCAATGTTATTGATACTATGTGTTTAGAATGTTATGTAGAACAGTGTCGTGTATATTATGATAATTTATCCATAAAACTAAAAGAACAGTTACCAAACAGTATAGAGAATTCTATTTGTGATTTACGAGAACTTGATGTAAAAAAATCCTGTCAATTTAAAATTGAAGATTTTGTATCATTAATAATAAAAAATGAAGAGAAAAAGAAATATATATATGACGTAGAAGATGAACTATAAAGAAGTTATTATTGAAGAATTAAATACCCTAAGAAAAAAAGAACAGCAAGAGGGTAATACTTTTAAAGCAATAGCATATGCTAAAATTTTACAACAACTTAAATCTAAAGAGTCTATTCAAAAAATGGAAGATATTGCGGATATTAAGGGTTTAGGAGAAAGAATTAAAGCACGTATCCAAGAGATTATAGAAACTGGTACGTTGAAAGAGGCTCAAGAGGTTCGTAAAGATGTTCGTATTGATATGATAGATATCTTTATGAATATATATGGAATTGGTCGTGTAAAAGCGGTAGATTTAGTAAAAAATAAAGGTATTAAAAGCATTGAGGAACTTCGCGAAGCAGTAGATAAAAATCCAGATTTACTAAATACCAATCAGATAATTGGATTGAAATATTATGAAGATTTATTGGAGCGTATTCCTCGTGAAGAAATGAAGAAGCATGAAAAATTATTGAAAAAGAATATAAAAAAGGTTTCAAAAAGCTTAGAAATAGAGGTAGTTGGTAGTTATCGTCGCGGTGAACCAAATAGCGGAGACATAGATGTTTTGGTAAAATGGCCTATGACGGAATCTTTTGAAAAAGGGGCAGAGACATTAAAAAAAATTATAGATGTATTAAAAGCATCTGATTATTTGATAGAAATTTTGGCTCAAGGACAAAAGAAATCTATGGGAATCAGTCATTTACCTGGTGAAAAAGCTCGTCGTTTGGATTTGCTTTTAACCCCTGAGAACGAATATGCATTTGCTGTACTTTATTTTACAGGTTCTGATAAATTTAATGTTGAGATGCGTCGCATTGTATTAGAAAAAGGGTATAGTATGAACGAACATGGATTAACACCTAAAGAAGGTTATCCTCCAGCCCCTTTATTGTTAACGGAAAAAGATATCTTCCAATTTTTTGGATATCGTTACATTCAACCGAAAAATCGCAAAGAAACGATTTCATTCAACCGTTATCTATTAAAAAATTCTTAAATAACAATAGAACATAGAATGCCCGCCTTCCCCAAAGATTTAGGAAATATTGAATCCATGGTATATGCTTTAATGAGTGTATTAGGTATTGTTTTAATGATTACTACATACATGTATATCTTAAAATTAGAACGTATCCAATGCGCTTGCTCCGATCACCCTTACCGTAATTACATCAAGAACTACATCTTATTCGCAATTGCTTTCCTCTTCTTCACCATGTTTATTACACCCGCAGCAGCTGTTAAAATGTTCGGTCAAACATTCGGTGTTGTTTATTCCGTAGCCCAAGTTCTATATGGCTTTGCTACATTCATCTTCTTTATCTATGCCTTACAATACGTTCGCTTCCTAATGAAAGAGAAATGCAAATGCTCTGAAGATGTTCGCCGTGAAGTTTTATATGTATGGTCTATGGCTGAAATTATTATTATTAGTGTCCTATTCATTCTACCTTGGATATCTAAGATTGCTTTATCTAGCTTAGGTGTTGTTATGAACGCTACCAAAGAACTAATCCAAAAAGAGCCCGCTGCCATGCGTGAAGCCGCTATTAACCCTCTTAAATCCCTAAGAAAACTACCAGCCTCTTTAAAAAAAACTAGCAAAGCTTTCCGTAAATAAATAATTTAAACTTTATTTTTATTCTTCTTTAAATATAATAGAAATATGAGTACTTGTCCTTCTGGAATGATTAAACGTGCTGCATATACCGCTGTTCGTTCAGCAACTGGTAAAAAGTACCGTGTCCCTGCTACATGCATTGAAGATGTAGGTTTACCTGGTAAAACACCTGTATCTCGTCGTATTACCGTATCTGATGATATGGACTTAGGTGTATATGGTTATGAAAATATTCGCACTTTAAAAGCCGAAGAACGTCATAAAGCACTTACAAAAGCGATTAAAGCTGTTGTTGCTGAAAAAAAATTAAGCGAACATGAATCCGCTGTAAAAGTAATGCGTCGCATTAATTATTTAATGGTTTTAAATAAAAATACCAATAAAACTTTAAGTGATTTAATGGAACGTGACCGTAATTGGATTATGAAAACATACCAAACAAATGTTCGCAAATCTATGTCTTCTTAAGTTTTTATACAATATTAAATACTTTATCAAAAGCCTTTTTATCTCTGGTATTTACTGTAAAATAGTATGTTTTAGTTACTGATTTACCAATTAATTTTCCTTCCTCTGTTTCCCATGAACCTGTATATGTTATTTTATACGAACCAATTTTATTTTTTATAACAGAAATTATATTTTTTGAAAGATTTGCGTAGAATCGCCCATGATGACCAACATTAACATAAATAATGTCTTTATCTTTTGATATACGTATCCATGTTTTTTCGAGAAGTTCTTTTGGTTTTGTAAGCTGAATATTAAATTTTTCTTGTACCATTTTCTATTTAATATAAAAGTATATTTTTAACAAATAATAATTACTAAGTGCAGTTACTAAAAAATAATACCAAACAAATTTTAATTATTATACATATATATTGACATAGTTACTATCATAGGAACACTTATATAGCACCACACTGAAGTGAATATATAAAATTCATCTGCAAGATATGCCATAAGTGCACCAATAAAGGCGAATACGGCTAGAATAATAGATACCATGCGAAATGATGAAGATACTAACCCAGGAATAAAGAATATCAGCAAATACATTAAATAATTCGCGGTTAAGTCTCCAAAATGTGCTGAGGGCCACGTCCAAAATAAGTGGGATTTATTCTTTTTAGTACATGGTGAAGAATTAGCGAATACGCTATCTCTTTTTAGTTGACTATTCTGTGGATTATATGCAATTCTTGCAGCCAAGTTTATAATCATCCATATTATAGCAAAAACTATACCAACCATAAAAATCTGTTTTTCACATTTTGAACTATTAATATAAAAAAATAGATTCCACATTAATGGTTGTAAAATAACTAATATATATGCAAATTCAGTTAACATTTTATTAATTTTAGTATCACATTGATTAATATATTTATATTGAACTCCTTGAAGGATTTCCATTAATGTATAAAATAGTAATATCAATGGCACATACATAGAACGTAGTCTTGGTTCATATAATATAATATAAAATGAAACAACAATTCCAATTACCCCAAATGAATATGACATATTGGAATTATAACACATTTTACCCTATATTATAGAAACATATATCTATCTATTTTAAAGATTTAATGTTTTTTTACCACCTATCGAAGAACCTGGTTTACGTCCACGGTTAGATGTTTTGCGAGATGAAATACCTCCTAAATCGGCTGCATCTTCTATAATAGAAGTGATTTCTTCATCTGAAATAGAAAGTGTCTCCATGCGATTTGCAGCTGATTGAGGGGGTCGCATTTCAATATCTTTTGAAATATCATCCATCATACTATCAATGTTAGGTCCTCTCATCTTACTTTGTCCTGATGACATCATAGGTGGACCAGGCATATCTCTAGATAGATTGGTTGCTCCACCTAATAGTCCACCTAACATACTAAATAGTCCTTGTCCGATTGCCATTGGGCTTTGGGGTGCGGGTTGACGTTGAGCTACAGGTTGAGGAGGGAGGGGGATAGAACCGTTTTGCATACCATACATCTGTTGTGCGGCTGCTTGTTGAAACTGTTTCATTAATGCAGGATTTGATTTTAGTACTTGTTCCACTTGAGGTAAAGGTTGTTGTTTAAACATACTATTTGTTAAATGGAACATAAATGCACTTCCAGATAAACTCATTAGTAAACGTAATTCGGGAGCCATTTTACGACCAGATGATTTATATTTATCATGTAATTCTTCAAAGATATCATCATAATCTGTTAAGTCTTCTTGAATATGTTCCGACCAACCATCTAAACGTATATCGAATGGGTCAAAACGAGTATTCATAAATTCGATACCAGTGACAAACGCCATTAACATTTTACGTTGAAAACGAATACTTGCATCAACTTCTTTTTCACGTAGTACACGATGATATTCAGAACGCATCTCTTCCAAATCAGATTGCATAGTAAATTTACGGGGTAAACGAGAACCTTTAGATTCTAATCTATCCATTTGGTATAAGATTTCTTTCTTTTCATTCATTTCACCTTCAATACGTACTCGTTCATTTGAAACACGTTGGCCGAACATATCATTACCACGTTTATCATCTGCAGAAAAATCATTTCCTGAACGAGATTCAGTATCATCTGAAGTAGAAGAATCACTACCACTTGAAGAATAATCTGCCTCTGAGCCTTCACGACTTTGAGAAGCAGATGACATAGAGGCTATATCAGAACTAACTTTACGTTTATTAATCAACATATCTGTTCCTAGTCCAGAACCCATTAACCCAGAAGGAGGAGATTGAAATGAATTTTTCTTAATATCAAAACTAGGACGCATTAGTGTAGAATCATCAATCTCCACTATATTATCGTAGGCATCAATCATAGGGAAGTTTTGCATCTCTATATTAAAACTTTAATGGATTTCTTTTTAAGTTAAAATGACGCACTTATATAATATTAAACAATATTTATAATAAAGGGATAGATGCTTGTTTCGATAGATGTGGGGATTAAAAACTTAGCATTGTGTGTATTAGATGTTGATACAATTATAAAATGGGATTTAGTAAATTTAACTTATGGAAATGATTTATGCACCTCTATTATAAATGCATTGGAACCATTATTAGATAGTATACGAGGATCTACGGTTGTAATAGAACGTCAAATGACAAAAAAAATGTGTAATATACAATGTTATTTAGAAATGTACTTTCGTTTAAAAGGGTTTTCGTCAGTTATTATTTATAGTCCTAAACATAAATTAGCGGGAAGTGGGCAGGAAAATAGTGGAAAAGGTAAACAATTATATAATGCCCGTAAAAAGGCGTCTGTTACACTATGCAAAGAATGGTTAGAAAGTCATCCTCAAGAAGCTTGGGTTCATGAATTATGGACGAAAACTAAAAAAAAAGATGATATATCTGATGCTTTTATGATGGCTAATGCTTATCAAGAAAACCCAGTTTTAGATGCAACTCAAGTGGTAAAGAAAATATGTGCTCGTAAACCCACACCTAAACAACAATCTAAAGGTAATTATTCTAAAAGTAATATTAAATATCTACTTCAACAAATACCTGAAGAGAATAGATGTGAAACTAAAATAGATAAGAAATTACTAAAAAATATACCTAAGTTTTGGCCGAGTTTTGAAGTCTGTTGTAATAATTTACAGATAATGGTACCAAAAAATAAAAAAAATGAAATTAATTAAAAATAAAAAGTCGGCACGTTCAGCCAAACAACAGCTGATTATAATCTATTGCTCTCATCGTTTTTCTACTACAAAGCAAACTAAAATGTCATCTACTAAGATTTTCCAGGATATGTTGCAGGCTAATATGCCTGAGCATTTGGTGGAACACGTTGCAAAACAAGTGCACTACATTTTAATGAAGGATGTTTTCCAGGAAATCGTTATGGTATATAGTCATTTTGAGCTGTTTTTCATAGAAAATAAAAATGTTTTTGATATCATGGAAAAACTATATCCAGATATTACAGTTCACGTGCATTACTATTTTGATTGGATTACCGTTGTGTTAAAGCTTACTTCTACTAAGTTCATTATGTGGCACAATTATGAAGAACAGGCTATTTCTGAAACCTTTTTGATAGAGGGAGAAGTTGAAGAAAAAGAAAATGTATATACGTTTAGCAAGTTTATTTATATAGATAAGGGGCGTCACCCTAAAATCATCAAAGATGCTGAAGAGTATCACAACAAAAAATGCAAAAACATGATACCCTTTCAGTTCTTACATTCATGCATGAAAAATGAGCACAGTATTGAATATAATGTCTACAAAAATGCAGAGAAGTATAGTAAATGGGTGTTTCCAAACAAAATCATAGACCTATTTAACGCATATCCTTGGGAAGTTCCTGAAGATTTTGCGGATATGATGGATTAATAATAATTTATAAAAATATACTTTTAAGCTTTCTTTTCCGCTTTTTTCCATACAGCTTCTTGTATCTGTTTAATAATATTTGGTGAAAAAGCTTTTAAATTATTTTTAGTAATCAGTTTTGTTAAATAAGGGAAAAATACATCTTTCATATAAACCTGATTTTCATCAGTAATTAATTTACATTTTAAAGCTAACCATTCATATTTTTTATACATAACATGATTTACATCTGAACTTGAAAAGAAAGGACATATCATTCCATTATTTGTTAGTGAAAGTAAATATTGTTTTATAGTATTATTTTTTAAAGAGATGGCAGGAATATCTTCTAATAAATTTTCAAATACAGTATAATTATAATGAGGACAGATTAGTAATTTAGATTGATAATCATTATAAACAGCATTATTATCAATAATAAGAATACGATTTTGTAGTATTTCATCCTTATCTTGTTTGGTAAAGGCAGGATGTTTTCCTAAACTGCGTAATATACGTGGGAAAATTAATCCTAATGATTTACGATAATTACCAGCAATATCAACGACACATTCATCTCTTGTAAATAGAGGTCTTTGAAACTTAACACCATGTGCTTTTTCTACCCATTGAATCTCTTTATAAGCCCAATTCTTTTCACTAGCAGTATATATGTAAAAATATACATTATTATTAAAATAATTCTGTAGGTCATATATGAAATTTGCAAATCCAGGTCTAATTAATCGTTGAGAAGGTAAGAAAGCCTTAGGGATTTTGTTATCAGTTTTATATTTTAAACCAAATTTTTTAAAGTGTTGTATCATAGAATAGCGTTGTGATTGAAAATCAACACGACCAGCAATTGTACCATCCCAATCTAAAATAACAATATAAGGTAAGTCATGTTGACTACTCATATCTCTTAATCTCTAAAGAGAAAGTATCCTTATAAAATAAATGATTCTTAAAAACTACTCAAAATTTGTAGCTACAAATAAAAAGTCTTTTTTGCGTAAAAGTATCCAAAGAAGAAGTTCTCAAGTACCTTTTCAAATTATATCTAAAGAGACTATTCTTCCTGATTTTTTATATAGCTACATTAAAATATGTAATAGCCCTGATTTTATAAAACCTTATACAAATAAAATAGAATGCATTCAAACATTATACATACCATCTATTGAAGAACAATACAAAATAATAGCAACTTTAAAAGAGTTAAATGAAAAAATAAATATAAATGAGATAGCAGCTTATTTGATATATCATTTAGTTCATCATAATCCAACGAAGGCTAACGAATTATTAGCTGCATATCAAGAGTATAATGAAGCTTTAAAACATATTATTGAAAATATTCAAAGTATCTCTTTACTATCAAATAACTTATTGATTTAAGCCGAACACATTAGACAACCTTCTGGGTTATCACGACGGCATGATTCTGCAAGTTCTTCTTGATTTGAAATCTGTAGCTGTTTTGCTTTTTGTGTAGATTCGATAAGAGAAGGGTCAATAGTAAATGCCATTGTTTTAGCTTTTGCACGAGTACGTAGATAATACAAACCAGTTTTTAGTCCTTTCGACCATGCATAGAAATGCATATTTGTTAGTTTTGTAAATGTTGCATCTTCCATATATAGATTTAGTGACTGTGTATGGCAAATATAAGGTGTACGGTCTGCTGATTGAAGAATAGAGGCTTTTTGACTAATTTCCCATACTGTTTTATAAAGAGCACGAATCTCAACTGGAATATCCTCCATATGTTGAATGCTACCATCACCTGCAATAATTCGTTCTTTCATTTCTTTACTCCATAGCCCGAGTTTAATTAGGTCATGTAGCAGATATTTATTGACAATTGTAAATTCACCAGCTAGTGTACGACGTTGATAAATATTAGAAGTCAGCGCTTCAAATGATTCAGTATATCCCATAATTTGACTTGTGCTGGCTGTTGGCATTAGTGCAATAAGAAGAGAATGGCGTAGACCATATTTTTTAATATTCTCCTTAAGGATATCAAAATCATATAGTTGGGGAGTTACGTTATGCATATCAAACTGTAGAATACCACGTGCAGCAGGACTGGTCGAGAATGAACTATATGCTCCTTTGTGTGTTTTCATTTCCATCTCTTCAGGAACACGGCTTACTGGAGTAATATTTTCGTTTTGACTAGATTCCCATTTTTCAATCTGTTCTCCTCGTTCTTTAGCAATCTCCATAGAAGATTCTAGTGCTGCATGATACATTGTCTCAGCAATATCACGATTTAGTTTGGCAGCTTCATCACTTTCATATGGATAACGCATCATCATATATGTATCTGCTAGTCCTTGTAGACCAATACCAATAGGACGATGGCGCATATTTGAATTATATGTTTCAGGTGTTGGGTAGAAATTCTCATCAATTACTTTATCCATATTACGAACAACAATTTTAATTGTATCGTGAAAGCGCTTTAGGTTGAATAACGGTACTTCATTATCATATTCTACAAATGAAGGTAGTACCATTGAGGCAAGATTACAAACACCATACTCTTCAGGAGAACTATAAATCAAAATTTCACTACATAGATTAGAGCATTTAATAACACCTAGATTACTTTGGTTTGATTTCTGACATTGGTCTTTATAAAGCATGTAAGGACCACCAGTTTCAATTTGACTTTTTAGAATCTCAAGCCATAAGTCTTGGGCTTTAATTGTACGTTTTGCTTTTCCTTCTTTTTCATAACGAATATATAGGTCATCGTAATCTTTTCCATAAACATCATCAAGTCCAGGTGTTTCAAAAGGACAGAAAAGGGACCAAGTACTATTTTCTTTTACGCGTCTCATAAAGATATCTGGAATCCATAGAGCAATAAATAGGTCGCGGCATCTTTCTTCTTCAGAACCTGTATTACGACGAAGTGCTACAAATTCAAAGACATCTGGATGATGGGGACTCATATATACAGCTGCACTACCATTACGTTTACCTGCTTGATTAACATGCAATAGTGTTTGATTTAGAACGCGTAGAAATGGCGTTGTACCTGTTGATTTACCATTTGTTCCTCTAATTACAGCTCCGCGACTACGAACTTTATTAATATTCATACCAATACCACCTGCAAATTTGGAAATATTAGCACAATCTTTAACACTCTCATACATACCATCAATACTATCTCCTTTAACTTCAAGAAGAAAGCAGGAACTCATTTGTGAATGACGTGTTCCTGCATTGAAAAGTGTAGGTGTTGCGTGAGTATATAGACGTAGACTCATAGCATCGTACATTGCAAATGCAAGTTCGATATCAGAACCATGAATACCTAGGGAGACACGCATCCACATATATTGTGGACGTTCGATTACTTTACCATCAATACGTTGTAGATAAGAACGTTCAAGTGTTTTGAATCCAAAGTAGTCGAATAGATAATCACGTTTATAATTAATTTTGGCATCAATAATATTTTTATGTTTTTGAACGATTTCATATAGTTTTTCACTAACAAGTGACATTTGTTCACCATGTACGTCTTTACAAGCATATAGTTCATCTATCGCTTCACTAAATGTACCAGGTGTGTTTTTATGAAGATTGCTAATACTAATACGTGCAGCCAGTGTACCATAATCTGGATGAACGGTTGTCATAGTACTACACGTAACTGCAGTAAGTTCATCCAATTCAGTGGTTTTAACACCATCATAGATACGTCCGCATATTTTTTGGGCTACTTCATCGGCTTGAACTCCAGTAAGTCCTTCTGATAATTTTACAATACGATTTAGGACTTTATCAAAAGAAACATTCTCATAGGTACCGTTACGCTTAAGAACACGCATCTTGTTCTAATAATAAAAATAAGGTTTAAATAAAATTCACTTTTTAATTAGGGACAAACAGAAGTCCATTTTATAGTATGGCCTCCAAAAGCACGTTGTCCACTACCACTACCTGCTGTCTTTTTGCATTCGTTTATAATTTTACATCTTAATGTATTTGGAGTATCGGGAAAATTCTTTTCATCACGATTTGCGATATATTCGGGATAAATACGGCCACATGTCATAGTTGTACTTGAGTCAATAGTTGTAGCACCAGTGCCATTAATTAAATTGAAATCATCAAACATTGTTGAAAAAACTGTATCTGTATCGTTAGCAGTTCCTATACTCGAAATAGCAATTCTTGATGTACCAATGCCAATATTTTGGGGTGCTTCACAATAATAAGAAGCTAACCCACGAACAGATGAATTCATATTTTGTAACATAGCTGGAGTAGTTTTTTTCAATTCCCATAAGTCAGGACACACGTTATTATCCACTGTAATTTGATTTTTAACAGGTTCTTTATAAGTTAATAATTGTATTAATAGAAGAGCAACTACAAATAGAGTACCACCTATAAATGTAGTAGTAAAACTAAAGTTCTCTTTAAAAATAAAGTTTCTTCCTGATTCCGAAAAAACACCAATTAAAGCTAATAATAATATGAATGTAGCGTAAATTACCATAATAGCAATCGAACCTTTAAAACTAGACGCACGTTTTTTATCATATGCCTTTTTTTCTTCAACAGTCATTGCTTTGGTGGCGGCCATTTTGTCTCTTAATTTTAAACAAACATTTTTGTTTCTATAGTTTTGTATAAAGTTAACGAATAAAAATAATAATCTTATATTTTTGAATTGGGGAAGTATGCATAAATATTTTTAGAGTTTTCTTTTGCCATATCTATAGTCATTATACTTTGTTGATAAGATTCTTCAGTGATATATTTCTCACAAGGACAACTTTTAATATATGGAAAATAAGACCCCCCTTGAGAGTGTGTTGGGTCAGCTACATAATATGTTGTATACGTCCAAATTGGATAAGGTGCGTAGGGAGGAGTACAATTTGAAGAATATTTCAAACCCATACGGTTAATAAACTCTGTGAATAACCATGTCACCATAATCGAATGTTGTATAGTATAGATGGGTGAATTAACAATAACTTGGACTTTTATATTTTCAATTTGTAGTTTATCGTTTAACTCTATAAAGTTTCTGATGACAGGATATACGTGCTTTTGGTCGTAGTCATTGTAATCTACCATTTTAGTGTACTCTGGGTCTGCATCTGGTGTTGAAATACCTTCAAAGAATTTTAAAGATGGATAAATAGTAAAGTTATTTGTACCATCTTTATTAATAAAAACTTTTAATGGAAGCCCTAATGCTAAAATTTTATCTTTCATAATTTTCTTATCTATTTTTTCATGTAGTATAACTACTTCAGGTGTTTCAGGTTCCATTGTATTGAAACCATAATTGCATTTTTTAATACATGAATTATTTTTAAAAATTCCTAAACATTTTTTTACAAATGCCATTTATGAATCTTATTAATATCATAAATAGTATTTATCTTTAAACAAATGTTTTAGTTTCTAAAGTTTTACTACCTTTTTGTGTGACTAATGAACCATATTCCATTGGTAGTGGTAACGTACTTGCATCTACGCGGTATTTTTCATATTGTTTTAAATTACTTAATACTTCATTTACAGTCCATTCTAATACTCTTTCATTTAATTCGCGGACTTGTTGTACAACTCCACCTGGTAAATTTCTAGAATATTGTAAATATATAGAACGCATTACAATTTTTAAATCATGATCGCTTTGACGTCCAATAACATGTCTTCCACCTGTTTTTTTATAAATTGAATAACGAATACCTTCTTGTAATATATCTATGTTATTACATGAAAAGTATAAATTACTTACAGGATTCGGTGTAAAATGACCGACTAATGCCTCAGCATAAAAATCTTTATTATTTACAAGTTTTTGTTGATAATTAGGTATGTCTAATTTGGATGTTTCCGTTAAAATGTTTACACGTCCATTGGCAGATGGGTTCATATGAATATATCCTCTGTATAAAATATATATTTTTAATTTCCTAACTTAAATTAATGGAAACTTGGCTTGCTTCTCAAATACCTAAAGTTTTTGAAAAAAATAATATTGATGTTGAACCCAAAGAAGCGACACTTATTTATAAAAGAATGGGATTTTACTTGTATAATCTAATTTATAATATATGTGCTTTAGTTGCTACACTGGTTAAAGTACATGACCCTAAAAACAAATCTTTAAAACCAAAACATCTTAAAGATGCTTTGGAGTACGTCCAAAAGAAATGCTATCCAGATGTAGCTACAAAAACTAAACAGTCTGGAGGTAGTTATACAATTGATTCAGAATATTTTGGTAAACCATCTGGTTCATATACAAATGATATGGGTACTGACTTATTACCAATTGTATTTGACAAAGGAGGTTATTTACGCCCTGAAATTTCAGGAGGAGCAAAAGCTAAAACTTTTATTGAAATCTCATATATCATTTTATCTACAAGTGAAAGAAAAGACTTATTTCCAAACAATGATATAATCGATATTTTAGATAGATTTAATGTAAATATATCACGTAATAGTTTGAAATTATTGAAAAAAATTATTAAAATGCATTTAAATTGTTTAATGATAGATTTATATAATGACAAACCTATAACATTATCTAAATTAGATAAAATTATAAAACTATCAAGACATGCCGTGTTTCACTAAAAAATGAAATCTTATTTGTTATATTTATAAACAAGTATTATATAAAATGGTTTCTATTACAATTGACGGTAATATTGGTGCTGGTAAAAGTACAATTCTCTCATTTTTACGCGATATGGGTACTTATGCAATTCATCCCGAACCAGTTGATGAATGGATTCCATTTTTGGTAGATATGTATGAAAATAATAAAGATTCATTTGAATTTCAAGTAAAAGTATGGACTGACCGTTGTTTTATGCCAAACTATTCTAATAAAATAGTAACATGTATTGAACGTTCTCCTCACTTTCAATGGAATGTATTTTCAAAGGCAAATTATGAAAATGGAAAACTAAACAATAGACAACTAAATTTACTAGAAACACTTTATCACCGTCCATCATATGTACCAGATTTCTATATTTATCTTCAATCTAATCCAAGTAATTGTATGGAACGTATTAGTAAGCGTAACCGTGATTGTGAACAAGGTATTAGTTATGAATATATTAAAAGAATTCACGAACTACATGAATCAGCTTATCTAGCATTACCGTCGTATAAACAAAAACAGTGTATTAATATTGAAAATAAGACAATTCAAGAGATTGGATGGGAAGTTCTAACTACTATTCGCTATTACCTACAACGTCGTAATTCATTTGAGAATGAAAAACTTTAAAATAAAATAAAAATTGACAACTTTCTTTTCTTTTTTTGTTTCAGATAAAGAGTATGGCAACCGAAGCTCAAGATAAATATAAGAAGCATGAATTACGTGATCATATTTATCAGTTACCAGATACTTATATTGGTTCGGTAGAACATACACTTCTAAAAACATTTGTATTCGATGATACAACAAATCGTATGATTGAACGTGATCTAGAATATGTACCAGGATTGTATAAAATATATGACGAAGTTTTAGTAAATTCTATCGATCAGGGTGCGCGTCTAAAAGCAAATGTTACTGCTGGAAAAAAGGATATAAAACCTGTTAAAACAATTCGTATCAATATTGATAAAGAAACAGGATATATTGAGATTATGAATGATGGTGATGGAATTGATATTATTAAACATTCTAGTTATAATAATGTATGGGTTCCAGAACTAATTTTTGGAGAGCTTCTAACATCAACCAATTATGATCCAGGAGAAGAAAAGCTATGGGGAGGTAAAAATGGTTATGGTGCTAAACTTGCGAATATCTTTTCAGATGAGTTTATCATTGAAACAGTAGACCATCGTCGTGAATTGTTTTATAAGCAACGATTTTATGATAATATGAAAAAACGTGAAGTCGCCAAAATAAAAAGTTATAAGAAACCTCCATACACTATGATTCGTTTTAAACCAGATTATGCACGTTTCGGTTTGGAAGGGTTGACAGAGGATATATACCAACTATTTCGTAAACGCGCATATGATGCATGCGCTACTACAGATTCATCCGTTTCTGTTTACTTTAATAATGAAAAACTAGAAGCAAAGGACTTTGAAAAATATGCCGACCTATATATTGGAAATAAAGATGAACGTCCTCGTGCTTATGAAAGCTGTAATGACCGTTGGGAGGTAATTGCCACATATTCAGAAAACGGACAATTCGAACAAATCTCATTTGTAAATGGTATTAATACACTACGAGGTGGAAAGCATGTTGAATATCTAACAAACCAAATTACAAAAAAATTGGTAGAGATGGCTGCAAAGAAGAAAAAGGATATTAAACCTCAACATATCAAAGACAATCTAACTCTAATTGTAAAATCATTTATTGTGAATCCTGCATTTGATAGCCAAACTAAAGAAACACTTACTACACAAGCTTCCAAGTTTGGTTCTAAATGTGATTTAAGTGATAAATTTTTGGATAAACTGTATAAAACTGGCATTATTGATAAAGCAGCTAGTTTGACACAGTTTCATGAACAGAAAAAAGTGGCTAAAACTGATGGTAAAAAAACAAGTCGAGTATTAATTCCAAAATTGGATGATGCAAATAAAGCAGGTACAAAAGATAGTGCTTCATGTACGCTTATTTTAACAGAAGGAGATTCAGCTAAAACTATGGCTATTGCTGGATTGAGTGTAATTGGTCGCGATAGATATGGTGTCTTTCCTCTTCGTGGTAAAATCTTGAATGTAAAGGATGCGCCACTCAAGAAGATTAGTGAAAATGAAGAAATAACAAATCTAAAGAAAATTCTAGGTTTAACTCAAGGAAAAGAATACAAAGATATTACTGATTTGCGTTATGGTAAAATTATGATTATGACAGATCAGGATCATGATGGTTCTCATATCAAAGGTCTTCTATTCAATATATTTCAATCGATTTGGCCTTCCCTTTACAAGATGCCAAACTTTCTAAATTCAATGCTAACTCCAATTATTAAAGTAACCCATAATAACGGTCAAAAAATATCATTCTATAGCATAACAGATTTTGAAAAATGGAAAACAGAAACAGAAAAAGCCCCTGCTGGTATGCGTCCTTGGACGATTAAATACTATAAGGGTCTTGGTACTTCGACTGCAGACGAAGCCAAAGATTATTTCCGCGATATGAAAGTAACCGAATATGTTTACACTGGAAAAACATCGGACGATAATCTGGATCTAGCGTTTAATAAAAAACGAGCTGATGATCGTAAAGCATGGTTGATGAAATATAATCGTGATATTATTCTAGATTATGGAAAACGGGAAATCCCATTTGAAGAATTTATTCATAAAGACTTCATTCATTTCAGTAATCGTGATTTAGAGCGTAGTATTCCCAATCTATGTGATGGTCTCAAGGAGAGTCAACGTAAGATTATGTTCGGATGCTTTAAAAGAAAACTATATAACAAAGAAATCAAAGTAGCA
>Ga0049080_10000236_pt1 | contig 18452 bp, 26 predicted proteins | sample GreLakmeER15MSRF_FD_66716 | JGI IMG/M metagenome (GOLD analysis project Ga0049080, IMG submission 66716) | Freshwater lentic microbial communities from great Laurentian Lakes, MI, USA - Great Lakes metaG ER15MSRF | ecosystem: Environmental > Aquatic > Freshwater > Lake | place: Great Lakes... | reverse complement strand
ACTATATTTTCCTCCGGGGGTAAAATTGGCCTAAAGTCGGACCTTTTTAGGCATCCAACTAAGACAGCCAAACAAAATTTTTATAGACAAACAAGGAGTCAATCATGAGCAATCAAGTAATTGTACACAAAAGTAGGACTAACACACTACTAGTCGATCTTGGTGTTGATGTATCAGACGACACCATAACTAGTGAGATACGTTCAGAGCCAAATTCTGACTCACCACTTCTTGCAACTTGGGTTGTAAACTTTGTAACAGACGGATCCGATGGTGAACTTGTATTTACGTTGGATGATACATTCACTGCGCAGATCACAGCAACTAGTGGATACATGGACGTTAAGCGAGTTACAGGCGGAGAGCCAGTTCCCGTATTTGATAAGCCGTTAGAAGTTGTATTCCGCGGGACGGTAACTGAATGAGCGACATCAACGTTATATCACGGACACAAAAAATTATTGTAGACGCAGCGTCGTCAAGCGTAAGCGTTATTAACATCGGACCCCAAGGTCCTCCAGGCGTTAGTGGTATTTCTGCCAGCCTTTCAAGTTACACTGTTGGTGGAGGAACCACAACAACGCAACCAACATTTTCAGGAAGCCCAATGTTTACGGGTAGTTACCTTGCTCTAGGGCAGTTGGTTTATTTTCAGATTGATGTCGAGTTTGATAATATAACGTCTTTTGGCACAGGTCAGTATTATGTAACACTACCAAGTAACTCAGCTATCGACTTTACAACAAGAAACGGACAACTATTAGATACATCTAGTGGTAACCGTTATGGTATTGCTGGCCATGGTACAGCTGGATCAGATAGAATTTATTTATACTATACAGGTTCTAGTGGACATGATGAAATTTTTGACTACAACTCACCAGTAGTACTACAGATAGTTGATAACTTTGATATTAGCGGATGGTATGTATCAAGCTCTAACAATAACAACTAAGGAGACCATATGACACAACAAGCAAACATTGTAGCCGGAATACAAAAAGTTGTTGTCATTCCTAACACACAAAAAGTTCAAGTTATTGGCGTCGGCCAAGGCCCTCAAGGACCACAAGGTGACGCAGGACCAACAGGCCCAACTGGAGCCACAGGCCCAATCGGACTAACCGGAGCCACAGGCCCAATCGGACTAACCGGAGCCACAGGTTCCACTGGAGCCACAGGCCCAATCGGACCAACTGGACCAACGGGTTTAACCGGACTAACCGGATCCACAGGCCCAATAGGACCAACCGGCCCGCAAGGCGATCCTGGACCAACTGGTGCAACCGGCCCGCAAGGTGACCCAGCTTTATGGAATTTTACTGGAGCATATAATATTGGCGCATCTTATGCTATTGGCGACGTTGCAACCTATGATGGTAAAACCTGGTATAGAATTCATGCTAACGGTGGTAATTCAGGAGACACTCCTGTGGAAGGTACATTTTGGACCCTACTAGCAGACAAAGGTGCAATCGGTAATACCGGAGCTACCGGAGCTACGGGTCCGCAAGGTGATCCTGGACCAACCGGAGCCACAGGTTCCGCTGGAGCTACAGGAGCTACCGGAGCTACAGGAGCTGCTGGCACTAACGGTACTAACGGTACTAACGGTACTAACGGTCTCGATGGTAAAACAGTTCTTAATGGAGTTACTGCGCCATCGGCTGGAACCGGCGTTGATGGTGATTTCTATATCGACACAGTGACTGATCTAATTTATGGCCCAAAAACTGCTGGGGCATGGGGTTCGGGAACAAGTATTATTGGACCAACTGGACCCACAGGATCTACCGGAGCTACAGGTGCTACCGGCGCAACTGGACCCACAGGCGCAACTGGACCAGCTGGTACTAACGGTACTAACGGTACTAATGGCGCTGGTGTACCAGTAGGTGGAACAACCAATCAAGTGCTAGCAAAAATAGATGCGACGAACTATAACACGCAATGGGTTACAGCTATATCTTTAGCGGCAAACAATGCGTTCACTGGAGCAAATACATTTCAATCGACAAGTGGTGTTACATCATTTTATTCGGCGTCGACACAAGACGGAATAAATATTGTCGGTCGAAACGGCGGGTCATCGTCTTATAGAGCATCAATTGTTCCAACTACACTAACTGCCTCAAGAACAATAACACTTCCTGATGCTACAGGAACAGTTATTACAACTGGAAACCTTACTAGCATTACCACAGTTGGAACATTAACTGCTGGTGCTGTTCCAGCGTCACTACTTACAGGTACAACTCTACCAGCTACAATTGTAACTTCGTCGCTAACAAGTTTTGGAACCATAACATCCATGACAATCAACGGAGGAAACGCAAACTCCCCGTCAATAGCAATTGGTGATTGGAACCAAAACGGTGAGTTCACAGCAATTAGAAGTGCTTATGGTTATTTGTTGTTTGGATCCGCAAACGGTCCTAACTATAACCTATATTTAAGAACCGAAACGGCTACGGGTAACGTTATTATTGGCGGCGGCTCAAACAACAACACTTTAACTGTAGCGGCATCTTCGGCGACATTAGCTGGAACTTTATTTTTAAACAACAATAATATTGGAGACTCTGGTTCAACAACCACAGGTGCAAACCAAGTTTACGCCTCAGGATGGTTTAGATCTTGGGGTGATACTGGTTGGTATAATCAGTCGTATGGTGGTGGTGTTTACATGGTAGACACAACATTTGTTCGCATATACAACTCAAAGATATTTTATGCTGCTGGTGGTATTTGGTCAGTAGATGGAGGAACGGCGTCTACGTCAGGTTTTCAGTATCTATTACGTGGAACCACATATGGTAACTACGCGCCATTTACGTCAACTCGTGAAGTAAAAAGAAACATTGAAACTATATCCAACAGTGGGTTACTCATAGATCAGCTAAACCCAGTTACATTCCAAGAAAAAATAACAGAGTCTGATGACGAAGTATCAATTGCTTGGAAAAATTCAGACCTTGAGTATGGTTTTATTGCTGATGAAGTTGCACTTGTTGGAACTGGTCATCTAGCGCAGTATCAAGGTATGGAAGATGGAACGTTAAAACCAGTAGGTTGGTCATTCCATGGAGTTATATCAGTTTTAGTAGCAGAAGTTAAAGATTTACGCAAACGATTACAATTATTGGAGAACAAATGAATGATCAACAGTTAGATGCAAATAAGGTTATTGAATCATTACTACGACAGGTTTCGGAATACGCTCAAAAAGTTGCTATGTTAGAAGCTTATATTGCGTCAACCGCACAAGAATCTCAAGAAAAAGTTCAATAATTATCTAGTTTAGAAAGGAAATTAAATGGCAACTAGTAAAAGAAAAAGGCGTCCAGCGACGTCACCAGAAGCTAGAGAAAACCAGTTAATTTCCTCTGCGATTGACCTAGCTGAAAAGCAAATTCAAGATGGAACCGCCGCTGCTCAAGTGATTACACATTATTTGAAGCTTGGATCCACGCGAGAAAGACTAGAGCAAGAACGTTTAGCTAATGAAAATGAAGTTTTGAGGGCCAAAGTAGAAGCAATGGCCTCATCGAAACGCATTGAGGAGCTTTACGAAGCAGCACTTAATGCGATGCGCAATTACTCGGGCAAATATTCAACTACCGACGATGATGAGTTTGATTATGAAGATTAGAAAGTTTTCAGAACTATTAGACTTAGAAACATTCGAGGAAAGATTTGAATATTTAAAATTAAACGGTGAAGTTGGGCGATCTACATTTGGATTTGACCGATATTTGAATCAAAACTTTTATCAGTCAGCCGAATGGAAGAGAGCTCGACGCACTGTTATAATTAGAGATAATTCATGTGACTTAGGAATTTACGGCTATGAGATTAATCATGGTTTAGTTGTTCACCACATGAATCCAATGACTTCTGATGACATTGTTCACGGAGAAAGTTGGATATTTGACCCGGAGTATTTGATTTGTGTCACAGATAGAACACACAACGCAATACATTATGGTGATGCTAGCTTATTAAACATTAAGTTTACCCAACGATCAGCAAAGGATACAAAACTATGGTAATGTCAGGAATTGAAAATCTAAAAGCCTCTGCTAAGAGTTTAAAGCTTTCCCCCGCTGAGCAAGAGTATGCCGATGCTCTGAGTAGCATAGTCTCAAAGTATGATAAATTATCAGATTATGATGAAAACGGAATCTGGGTTGGTTATGTTAAAGCTAACCAAAACGATAATTTGAAGCGTGGTGTAGCGTGTGTCAATTGTTATTTTTACGAAAGTGAAACTAAGGAATGTCGCATTGTTAAAGTTAAAATCGAACCAGGTGGACTATGCAGATTAGCTGCAATCTATCCAGGCTTAGTGACAAAGTAGGTGTAAAGTATGGAAGAAAGTATTTTAAAAAGTACAAAGAAAAGTCTAGGACTAGACGCTGCTTATACACCATTTGATCTGGATATTTTGGTATGCATCAACTCCGTATTAGCAACGCTAGCACAAATCGGCGTTTTACCAGATGCTGGATATTCTGTAGCTGATGCTGATGATAATTGGGACGATCTAGATTTGTCGCAACCGATGCTCGGGATGGTTAAGAGTTATATTTATGTTAAAGTTCGAGTTTTGTTTGACCCACCAACAACCTCATTCCTATTATCTGCCTATCAAAAGCAGGCCGAAGAGTTTGAGTGGCGTTTAAAGATGCTAAGCGAATACGAAGCAAACTTGCTGTGATGACTTATGGCTACTGAAGAAACCATATCCTTTAGAACAAGTAAGTGGAAACGGTTTGATCCCGACTTTGCAGAAATGATTCGCACAGAGCATCCCGATATTTGGAAGCTCGGCGGAAACATTAGAGGTAATGATCAATACCGAAAACTATATCCAATAACAAAACGAAATGGTGTTCCAAATTCACAGATTGAAATTGATGCTTTAAAATTAAGAGAAGCATGGAACGCCAGACATTATAATGATTTTAGAATTGCCGGTGTTATCGCGCAAGTCAAATGGCTAGCAGTAGGAAGTCGAGGTGAACAATATATGAAAAATTTAATCAATGAAGAAATTGAAAAAAGGTCTGACTCCATCAGCCAATCCATGAGCCTAGAAAACCACTTAGAGCATTATGGTAAAAAAGGTATGCGGTGGGGTACGCGTAGTGCAGGCACTCACAGTTCTGGTAAAGCTTCTAAAAAAGTAGCAAAAAGAACAACGTATAAAAAGCCACCAACGAAATTATCTGATGCTGAACTTCAACGTAGAGTTAAGCGTTTAGAAACTGAGAAAAAATACATAGAATTGAATAAGGCTACTAGACCGTCTACTACAGGTAAAAAAGCAGCTAGTAAATTACTCGGACAAGCCGGAACCGTTGCGGTTAGTGCTGTTGCTACTGCTGCTACGGGTCTTGCGATTAAAGCCGCAATGGATAAAGCTAAGTCTTAGGAGATAAAATGTACTATCAGTCAGTAGAAGAGTATCTCGAGCATGCTGGTAAAAAGGGTATGAAGTGGGGTAAAAGAAGCGCAAGCTCTAATTCTACCTCCACATCTAGCGGGATAAAAAAAAACGAAGAGAAACCAAAAATTTCTAATAAAAAAAAAGCAGTTATTGCAGTTAGTGTTACCACTACTGTTGTTGGCGCAGCATTTTTAGCTAGTCCAAAAGGAAGAAAAACAGCGTCCACATTAATTTCTAAATTAAAAAATAAACCTACAGCAACAGTAAAACCAACAGTAACGTTTACTAAACAAGGAAAACCAGTACAAAAAGTAAAGTTTAAATCATATTCTCAAGATCTCAAAAAACTTAAAAGTTATGTTGATAGTCTTGAAAAAGATCTAGGTTTACCACCAGCAACAGCATCCGAAATAGCTGCTGCTGGAAAAAAGCTTGGATTTAAATAGGAGGTTAAATTGGTACTATCAAACACAAAAACTCCTATTTATTATGGAGAATTTAGAGATTCAGTTATTTCAGGAAAAACTTTAGTCAATAAAGAAATCTCAATGGAGATGAATAGAATTGATTCTTTAATAGAAAATCCAGATATGTATTATGATGATGAAGCTGTAAATGGCTTCATTGACTATTGCGAAAAAGAGTTAACGTTAACTGATGGTACTGATCTTCACCTATTAGATACTTTTAAAGTATGGGCTGAACAAATTTTTGGATGGTATTACTTCGTTGATAGAAATATTTACGACCCAAAAGCAAATAGTGGTAAAGGTGGTTTTGTTTTAAAGACTGTTAAAAAACGTTTAACAACAAAACAGTATTTGATAGTAGCTAGAGGTGCGGCTAAGTCAATGTATGCTTCATGCATACAATCATACTTTTTAAATGTCGACACCTCTACTACTCATCAAATTACAACATCACCAACAATGAAACAAGCTGAAGAAGTAATGTCACCGTTACGAACAGCAATCACAAGATCTAGAGGTCCTCTTTTTAAGTTTCTTACAGAGGGATCAATTCAAAACACGACGGGCTCTAGAGCCCATAGAGTAAAGTTAGCATCTACTAAAAAAGGTATTGAAAACTTTCTTACTGGATCTATACTTGAGATTCGACCAATGTCAATTAACAAGTTGCAGGGTCTAAGACCAAAAGTTGCTACTGTTGATGAATGGTTATCTGGAGACATTAGAGAAGACGTTGTTGGCGCCATTGAACAAGGAGCATCGAAGTTAGATGACTACCTAATTCTAGCAATTAGTTCTGAAGGAACAGTTAGAAATGGTTCAGGCGACACAATTAAAATGGAATTGTCTAATATTTTAAAAGGTGAGTACTTAGCACCACACGTTTCTATTTGGTATTACAAACTAGACTCCATAGAAGAAGTTAGTGATCCAGCCATGTGGATTAAAGCCAATCCAAATTTGGGAAGAACCGTAACTTATGATGTATATCATTTAGATGTCGAAAGAGCTGAAAAGGCTCCAGCATCTAGAAATGACATACTAGCTAAAAGATTTGGTATTCCTATGGAGGGTTATACATATTTCTTTACGTATGAAGAAACACTAACTCACCAACAACGAGACTTTTGGCAAATGCCTTGCTCGCTAGGTGTCGACCTTTCACAAGGTGATGACTTCTGTGCATTCACATTCTTATTCCCGTTTTCGAATTATTCTTTTGGGATTAAAACTGTTAGTTATATTACATCCTTAACTCTTATGAAACTTCCAGGCGCAATGCGCCACAAATATGAACAATTTATAAGTGAAGGAAGTCTTCATGTTTTAGAAGGAACTGTTTTGGATATGATGGAAGTCTATGACGACTTAGATCAATTAATTATGGCTAATAACTATGATGTTAGATGTATAGGATTTGACCCATACAACGCAAAAGAATTTATAACTAGATGGGAATCTGAAAACGGCCCGTATGGTATTCAAAAAGTTATTCAAGGTGCAAAAACAGAATCAGTTCCATTGGGAGAGTTAAAAATTCTATCTGAGGAACGAAAACTAATATTTGACCAAGAGTTAATGTCATTTGCTATGGGTAACGCTGTAACATTAGAAGATACTAATGGTAACAGAAAACTTTTGAAAAAAAGAAGTGAAGAAAAAATCGACAATGTTTCTGCATTGTTAGACGCTTACGTAGCATATAAATCGCATAAAGAAGCATTCGAATAGGAGACTGAAATGCACAATTTTGATAACGTAGATAATTACCTTGAACACTTTGGTAAAAAAGGAATGAAGTGGGGCGCTAGAGTACAGTCTAAGGGTGTGGCAAAAGCCAATAGCCCAAAAGCTGTCGCACGTCGTGAACGTAAAGATGCAAAAGATTTGAAAGCAAGGCTAAAATCAGACGCACGTTACGAAAAGTATAAAGCAAATAAACCAACTGCAGCACAACTGAAAAAGAATAGACAAAGAGCTAAAGTTGTTGGCGGCGTAGCTCTTTTAGCGGGCACAGCAGCAGCAGGAGTAGTTCTTGGTAGGAAAGGAAGAATTAAAATTTCAGACGCCAATAAGCTAGCAAGCGCTAAGTCAGCTAAACTTGTAAATGAAGTCGGTTCGTTCTTTGTTAAAAACAACGTGGATAAACTTGTATTGGCAGCTAACGTACGAGATATTGCTGAAGGGATTTACTAAATGAATAATTTCAATAGTGTAGAATTATATTTAGAACATGCTGGTAAAAAGGGTATGCAGTGGGGCGTTAGACGATATAACCGAGCACAAAATCAGGTTAACGTCGGCCAAGGAAAAGGTAGTATTGGACAAAAAGCTAGAGCTTACGCTGGCGTTGGTGTTATTAGTTTAGCTAAAAATAAAGGTAGCTTTAAAAAAGCATCGCTAGCTAAAGGAAAAGCATCAATTGCTCGTAACGATAGAGTTCAAAACGGAAAAGCTTCAATCGCTGATAAACTTAAATATGCTGGCGGAACAAAGTTTAGTGATATTATGCCAACTAGTAGAAGTAAATCAAGTACTAAATCTTCTATTGGAGCCGCAGTAGGAGCGGGAATTTTATTAAACGTAGGTTTAGCGGTTCTAAAAGCAAAGAGTAGTAGTTAAATAATTGTAAACGTCAATTAAAATTAGGAGGTGATGATACTTGGCCATTTTAGATAAATTTAAAAAAGCATGGAACGCCTTTCAAAATTATGAACAGGAAAGTTTCGATTATAACATAGGTCCTACTAGTACGTATCGTCCAGATAGAACTAGGCATTTATTTTATAACGACAGATCAATCATTACAGCCATATATACTCGTATAGCAATTGACGTTGCAAGCGTAAAATATAAACATGTGGTTGTTGATAAAGTCGGTAGATACTCGAAAGATAAAGAAAGTTCCTTAAACGAATGTTTAACACTCGAACCAAATATAGATCAGTCACCAAGAGCGTTTAGACAAGATTTAGTAATGACTTTATTTGATAAAGGCGTTGCTGTTATTGTTCCAGTAGAAACAGGCTCAAATCCTAACACTAATGAAAACTACGATATTTACTCAATGCGTGTTGGAGAAGTAGTGCAATGGTACCCAAAGCATGTTAGAGTTAATGTTTACAATGAAGCTAAAGGTCTTAAGGAAGAAATAACCTTACCTAAAAGAAATATTGCTATTGTTGAAAACCCGTTATACGCAGTTATGAATGAGCCTAACTCAACATTACAGCGACTTTTGCGAAAATTAACACTATTAGATACCGTTGACGAACAGTCGAGTTCTGGTAAGTTAGATTTAATCATTCAGCTACCATACACTATCAAAACTGAAGCCCGCAAACAACAAGCGGAGCAAAGACGAGAAGATATTGAATTCCAACTTAAAGGTAGTAAATACGGAATAGCATATACTGATGGAACTGAAAAAATAACTCAGTTAAACAGGCCTGCTGAAAATAATCTATTGAAACAAGTAGAGTACCTAACACAAATGCTTTATGGTCAACTTGGTATTACTGAGTCTATTATGAATGGTACTGCTGATGAAAAAGCAATGCTTAATTACTTTAATAGAACGATAGAACCAATTCTGGAATCGATCATTGAATCACTTGAAAGAACTTTCATTAACAAAAAAACAGAAAGTATTAAATATTTTAGAGATCCGTTTAGGTTAGTTCCTCTTACCGAGATCGCTCAAATAGCGGATACATTTACTCGTAATGAAATTTTAACATCTAATGAAATTCGTGGCTATTTAGGAATACCACCGTCATCTGAACCTAAAGCTGACACGTTGAGTAATCCTAATATGCCGCAACCAATGGACCCAAATATGGCGGTTGATCCTAATGCTGGAATTGATCCTAATGCTGGAATTGATTCTAATGCTGGAATTGATCAACCATTAGATATATCCACAGACCCTAGCGTCGCATACATTAAGCCGCAATCGTTAGACGTATCAACAGACCCTAGTGTCGCTTATATTAAGAAGGCTTAGGAAACATTATGAAGCTAGTTCTTGTTATTTGGCATGATGCGCATGCTGGTTCTGGTTCATGGGAATATTTAAATGATTTAGAAGACGATGGTGACTATGTCGTTAAATCTGTTGGATATTTAATTGATGCTAAAAAATATGGTAAAAAAAAGCACACGTCAATAGCGCAGTCTCTTAGCGAAGTTGATTGTCTAGACTCAATTTTACACATACCAAACGCAATGGTTCAAAAAATAATAAATCTCGTTGAAGAACCGGAAGTAACAAAAATACAACAGATTTTTAAACAAAAGACATCTCTATGAAAGGAATAAAAACAATGGCAAACTATGATTTTAGTGGTTACGCTACTAAAGCAGGCCTGCGTTGTACTGATGGTAGGACAATTATGCCTGGCGCTTTTAAGCATCAGGATCAAATGAAAGTTCCACTAGTATGGCAACACGGCCATAATGATCCAGAAAATGTGCTTGGGCATGCTATTCTTGAAAATCGAGAAGATGGTGTTTACGCATATGGATATTTTAATAGCTCAGTAAAAGCCTCACATGCTAAAGGTTTACTTGAACATGGCGACATTAATATGCTATCAATCTGGGCAAATGAATTAATTGAAAAAGCTGGTCGCGTACTTCACGGCGCAATTCGAGAAGTGAGTCTGGTTCTTTCTGGAGCTAATCCAGGAGCAATTATAGAAAGTGTAACTATTCGGCACTCAGATGGCTTTGAGACTCAACTTGAAGATGAGGCTATTATTTATACAGGTATTGAATTGTTTCACTCAGTTAACAAACAAGAAATTAATATTGTTGAAGAAGCAGTATTGACACACAAATCAGGAGATGCTAATATGGCAGATAAAGCAGATATGCCTAATAAGACAGATGCGGCTGCAGCCGGTCCAGATATGACCGTTCAAGATATATTTGATACTTTTAGTGAAGAACAAAAACAAGTAGTGTACTTCCTAATCGGTCAAGCCGTAGAAGATAGTCAAGGCGAAGCAGCAACAATGGCCCAAAGCGGGTTAGATGATGACGCTAGCGCACAAGAAGTTTATGAATCACTAAACGAACAACAACAAGAGCTCTTTAATGCACTCTTTGAAGATGCACAAGAAGAAATTAATCACGCAAATACGAAAGGTATGGAAATGTCAAATAACATTTTTGAAAACAACAACAATAAGGCACAGGCTGCTATTTCTCACGCTGATTTGCAGGGTATCGTTGCTGATGCCTCAAAGGGCGGATCGCTTAAAGATGCAATTGAGTCATATGCATTGTCACACGGTATTACCGATGTTGATCAGCTATTCCCAGAAGCTACTGCACTTGATGCTGTTCCAGAATGGCTTAAGCGTCGTACGGAATGGGTCACTAAGTTGCTTGGCGACACCCGTAAGAGCCCGTTCAGCCGCATTAAGACCATGCATGCCGACATCACGCTTGATGATGCCCGTGCTAAGGGTTATGTAACTGGCGACTTGAAGAAGGAAGAGTACTTCGGCGTGTCAAAGCGCATCACGACTCCTACTACCATCTACAAGAAGCAGAAGCTTGACCGTGATGACATGATCGACATTACCGACTTTGATGTCGTTACCTGGTTGAAGGCTGAAATGCGCATGATGCTCGATGAAGAAATTGCTCGCGCAATCTTGATCGGTGACGGTCGTGACGTTTCGCACGAAGACAAGATCAACGAAGGTAACATTCGCCCGATCGCTAAGGATCACGAGTTGTACACCACCGTTGTTAACGTTAACTTGGATGACGCAAACTCATCAGTGCAGGAAGTTATTGATGCGATCATCAAAAACCGCAAGCACTTCAAGGGTACCGGTACACCAACCATGTACACCACCGAAACCTATATCTCACAGTTCTTGCTACTCAAGGACACACTTGGTCGTCGAATCTATCGTGACCTTGGTGAATTGGCTTCGGAACTGCGTGTTCTGGACATTGTTCCGGTTGAAGTTATGGAAGAAGAAGCAGAACTCGTTGCTATCCTCGTTAACCCGCAGGACTATGTCCTCGGTGCTGACAAGGGCGGAGCAATCTCAATGTTCGACGACTTCGACATCGACTACAACCAGCACAAGTACCTCATCGAGACTCGTTTGTGTGGAGCACTCATTAAGATGAAGGCAGCCATTGTTGTTAAGAAGGTTGCGGCTAACGCAGCTCTTGTTACTCCAGTTGCACCGACCTTTGTCAGCGCCACCAACACGATCACCATTCCTACAGTTACTGGTGTAGTGTACAAGCAGGGAACGACCATTAAGACCGGAACTGTTGTAATTACAGCAGACGCGACTATCGTTGCTTACCCAGCATCTGCCGGATATTACTTCGCAACTAGCGAAGACGATAGCTGGACCTTTAAGTACACCGCCTGATTTTAAGGAAAACCGATGGCTAAATTTTACGGAATAATTGGCTATGGAGATGCAATTGAAGATCCCGCAGACTCTGGTATATGGATAGACGATATTACTGAAATTTCTTATTTCGGCGATGTTGTTCGAAATACAGCAAAGTTTGATAAGGGTGAAAAAATAAACAATGATATCTCTGTGGGCAACTCAATAAGTGTTATTGCTGACCAGTATGCCATCGATCATTTTTTTAAGATTAAATACGTAAGTTGGGCGGGGGTTCTTTGGACTGTTACAAGTGTAGAAGTTCAACACCCCCGCCTAATCTTATCAATAGGAAGTGTGTATAATGGCCCAACGACTTGATTTACAAGCAGTGCTAGTTGCAATTCTAGGGTCAAATAATGTATATTTTCAACCGCCAGCATCGGTTCAACTACAGTATCCATGTATTATATATAAACGTGACGATACCATAGTTAACCATGCTGACGATTTACCTTACATGCAGCGAACTCGATATTTAGTTACTGTAATAGATAGAAATCCAGATAGCGAAATACCATCAAAAGTTGCTGCACTTCCTATGTGTATATTTGATCGGTTTTACACAGCTGATAATTTAAACCACGACGTCTACAAACTATTCTTCTAAAAGGAGATCAATTATGTCAATTCTTTATTGGGACCAGCTCGGCGAACGTTTCTTTGAAACCGGAGTCGACAAAGGTGTCCTCTACCTACCAAACGTAAATGGCGTTTACACTGATGGTGTTGCTTGGAATGGTCTGACCAGTGTTACTGAGTCACCATCCGGAGCAGAACCAACTCCAATGTACGCAGACAACGTTAAGTACCTCAACATGTATTCTGTTGAAGAATTTAGCGCAACCATTGAAGCTTACACTTTCCCCGACGAATTTGCTCAATTCGACGGTATGGCCACTCCTACGAGTGGTGTTACTGTTGGACAGCAGACACGTAGTAAGTTCGGCCTTTCATATCGTACTCGTATGGGTAACGATATTTCTGGCGATGAACTAGGATATAAGCTTCACCTTATTTACGGTTGCCAGGCAAGTCCTTCGGAACGCGCCTACAACACAGTTAACGATTCGCCAGAGGCTATTACTTTCAGCTGGTCAATCGCAACAACGCCTGTTTCTGTTGGAATGCTTAAGCCGACTTCAATCTTGACGATTGATTCGACTAAGGTTAACTCCTCAGCACTCAGTACCTTGGAAGATTTCCTTTATGGTACTGCTGGAACAGACCCCAGCCTCCCGCTGCCCGATGCTGTAATCGCATTGTTCTCTGGAGAGACCTCAAGCGTTACCCCGCAAGTACCGTCATTCAACGGTAGCACTATCATCACAATCCCAGATCAAGCTGGAGTAACTTACTATGATGGCCTAACCGCCCTCTCAGACGGAGCATACACCATCACTGAGAACACAATCATTACCGCTCGTCCGAATGCTGGATACTACTTCCCAGCTAACGTTGACGACGACTGGTTGTACATCTGGGACTGATAGTTTAATTTAAAGACATAGGAGATCAGAGAATGCTTACAATTATTGTTAGTGGAAAAGAATTCTTTAACGAAGAAACAGAAGAATTTGAATCACATGGCGACATTGTTTTAAATCTTGAGCATTCTCTGATCTCACTGTCAAAGTGGGAATCGGAGTTTGAAAAGCCATTTTTAGGTGATTCTAAAAAAACACCTGAAGAAATTTATGGTTATATAAAAGCTATGATACTCAATGAATATCCAGATGACATATTTTCAAAGTTTTCTGATAAAAATATTCAACAAATAAACTCATATATTGAATCTAAAAGATCAGCTACTACTTTTGGTAGTATGCCTGAAAAACGTGGAAGAGGCGAAATTGTAACATCTGAATTGATTTATTTTTGGCTGATTACTTTTAATATTCCATTTGAGTGTGAGACATGGCATCTTAATAGACTTTTTGCTTTGATTAGAATATGTAACTTAAAGAATGCTAATCCAAAGAAGATGTCTAAGAATGAGATCGCTATGCGAAATCGCGAATTAAACGCAAAACGAAAAGCAGAACTAAAAACAAGTGGATAAAGGAGGTCTTATGACTGTTATTAATTGGCATGAATTAGGATCAAAATTTTATGAAGCTGGTTTAGATCGTGCAGTTCTTTATGTTGAAGGTAAAAGTGGTGTTCCTTGGAACGGCTTAATTAGAGTATCCGAAGAGAACGATACTAAAGTAGAACCACTATACTTTAACGCTACTAAATTTAACGATTTAGTTACGTTAGGTAATTACTCAGGAAGCATGTCTGCATACACCTATCCAGATGAGTTTTTGGAATGCGAAGGCGTTATCGAAGACCAAGATGGTGTATATTTAACAGAGCAGCCGATCAAACGATTCGGCTTATGCTATAGAACACTAATAGGCGAAGATGATAACAACTTTAGTAGTGGTTATAAATTACACATTTTGTATAACCTTACCGCCACCCCAGCTAACAAAGTAAGAAAAACTTTAGCTTTAGATTTAGAACCTGATGATTTTTCATGGGATATCACTAGCATTCCTGAAGTCATTGAGGGTCACCGTCCGTCTTCACATTTAATTATAGATAGTCGAAAAATAGATCCATGGTTACTATTAGACTTAGAAGATATTTTATACGGTGATGCAACACGAGAACCATTATTACCAACAATGAAAAGTTTAACAACGTTTATTCGTAAATGGGATAGACTCATTGTTCAAGATAATGGTAATGGAACATGGACCGCTATATCAGCAAGAGACGGTATAATTATACAAGATGGCATTGACCCAACTATGTACGATATTATAGCTGATAACGTAACTGTTATAGATACAGAAACATATACAATCAGTAGTTCAAATAAAAACGAGGAGGATATCTAATGGCAACAGTAACAGTATTTACCGCAGCAAGAATGGAAGCCATAGAAGGCTCATCCGTTGTTAGCGGAACAATAGATGGCTCAGGTCATTTGATTCTAACAAAACACGATGGTACAACGTTAGATGCTGGCGATGTAACAGGACCTCAAGGTCCTCAAGGACCAGTCGGTGAAGTTACAGAAGTAGAACTAAATGCTGCAATTGCAGCCGCTCATGCCGCTGGCGCAATAACTGAAACACAGTTAGCAACAGGATCAGTAACAGCAATCAAAATTGGAACCGGAGCTGTAACAACCGTTAAAGTTCTTGACGGTAACATTACAGCTGGAAAACTAGCTTCTGATTCAGTGACCACTATAAAAATTGTAGATGGTAACGTAACGGAAGCAAAACTCGCGTCTAGTGCTGTAACCAACGCTAAAGTTTCATCTACTGCTGCTATTGCGGCTAGTAAACTTGCAGGTGTTTATGTTCGATCTGGAGCAACAACCAATAACACAATTTGGACATCAACTGCAGCACCTGTTTCTGGTGATGGGGTAAATGGTGACATTTGGTTGAAGTATACAGCATGAGTATATATATTAAAGAATCAGGAACTTGGAAAGAAATAACTGGCGCAAATCGTCCATATGCTAAAGTTAGTGGAGCGTGGCAAGGTATGACAAACGCCTACACTAAAGTGTCTGGGGTATGGCAGCCTGTTTATCAGTATGATAATACAATACCTAGTGTTCCAACACCAACAGCATCAGCAAATGGATCGAGTTGGACTGTATCTTGGGGCTCAATAACTGATAGTGAATCTGGAGTAGCATCCGCCACTCTGTATCAGTTGTTCTATGGAACAACTAGTGGCTTTGTAGCTGGATCTAGTTATAGTATCCCATCTGGAAGTTTTAGCGGAGATCAAACAACATTTTCTACACCAACTAATAGACGAAATACAGGCGGCGAAACATGGATTGTTGCTTACTATATTATAGCTACAGATTATGCTGGTAACTCGAGCCAAGGATCCGCTTCAACTAATAGGTACACGCGTCCTTATGGAACATTTACAGTAACCCCTAATTCGTCCAGGTCGTATGATAGCGTAACACCAAGATGGTTCCCAACCGACTTTACAGACCCATACGATGTTAGAGCTGGTGGTACCGGAGGTTATACCGGATTATTCTTCTACGGTAGTAAGTTAGAAGATACGTGCAAGACTCACGAACCAGATAATGCCATAATGTTTGCCCAACGAAAAGGCGCATTAGGCTACAGTGGAACATATAGGTTTGCTCCATGCTCTGATGGAACAGTCCCTGGAGGAGCTCCGAGTGTAAACGTATATGATACCATTGAGACCAATAGCCCAATCTTTAACAATACAAATGAGGGCGTTAATATACCGATTATAAACTTTTCTACCCAGCTTTCATCTGGAAATGTTGGTAGTATAGCTTTGATAACAGCTGGAGTTAGCAACACTTATCGTCAATTATACCCAGCTAACTCTGGAGCATTCAATGCTGGTGGAGTTATAACTTTGACTTACAACTAATTATAGCTGTACCGTCAAAATGGTAGTAATTATTAACGAATTTTGAACAATAGATAGGATTAGAATGAAACAATACACAGTACTACCAATAATTATGCCAAGCGATCTCGCTGGAGCAAAAAATGGAGAGCTTAATCCATCATTATTACGTGACATCAAAGCCCCAAATGGAAAACTACACCATCTTGCAGCAACAGCATGGAATGCTATGCAACTTGCAGCATATTTTGGCGGTGTAGAACTTAAGCATGTTGGGGCTTATCGCCCATTAACCGAACAAGTAAAGTTGTTCAATGCACGCTATGAAACAAACCCTACTGGACGAACCCCACAGGTTACTCGAAGCTATCAAGGTAAAACTTGGTATCTTAAAAAGGGAGTTGCTCCGGCAGGAAGCCCTGGAACATCAAACCATGGATGGGGACTAGCTATTGACGTGGCTGATGCATCTGGTAAGCGACTTGATTGGTTGTTAGGCGATGGTTTTGCGACATGTAATGCTCTTAAGTTTGGCTTCTCATGGGAAGTTAAAGACGGAGCAAATGCTGAAGCATGGCACATTCGCTATGTTGCTGGCGACACACTACCGCAAACTGTTTTAGAAGCAATTAAAGCCTTCCCAACATTGGACGTGCGATGAAAAAATTATTTCTAGCGTTTGCAATAATTCTAGGCCTATCTTTTTTTGTAATCCTTTCATCATGCAGCGACCGAACAAGGAATAATTGCGAACAAAGTCCAACAAGTGTTAAGTGTCCATAATGAAACGCTTTACAAACTCAGAAATTAAAGCTCGTCTTATACTAATTGTCGGGTCTTGTTTAGCACTCACCTTTGTTATTAGTACGGCGACATTGTTGTACGGACTTTTATTTGTCACGCAACCGTTAGAGGTGTCACCAAATGACACAAGTGCGTGGGACCTATTAAAGCCGATGATGCTATTTTTGACAGGTTCGCTTACTGGACTTCTTTCAGCTAATGGACTCAAGGATCCACCCAAGACAAAAGACAATGAGTGATATTTATGATAAAAGTAACTCAAAAAGGTGATTGGTCATATTTGGCTGGATTTCTAAAGAGACTTCAAAATAGAGATAGCGAAATATACGCACAACTGAAACCGTTTGCTGAAGCTGGAGTTAGAGCATTAAGTGCTGCTACACCAGTAGATACGAGTAAGACGGCAAATTCCTGGTCGTATAAAATTACTTTAGAAAAAAAAACAACCACGATTACGTGGATTAATAAAAATGTAAACGATGGCGCTAATATAGCGATATTACTTCAATATGGCCACGCTACGGGTACCGGCGGATATGTATCTGGATACGATTATATAAATCCAGCTATCCGTCCGGTATTCGATCAGATTAATACTGCAGTTTGGACAAACATAACAAGAAAATGAAAGAGGTGAATTATGGCTAGTATCGATAATAGAGTAGTTGAAATGAAGTTTGATAATGCTGCATTTGAAACTAAGATTGCATCGACTATTGCAAGTCTAGATAAACTAGAAGCTAGTCTTAAATTACCAAGTGCTGGTAAGGGTTTTACTGATGTAAACGCGGCCGCACAAAATGTTTCATTTAACCCACTAACTACTGGTATAGATTCATTAGTAGGTAAGTTTTCAACATTATCAATTAT
>Ga0049080_10000234_pt1 | contig 18469 bp, 21 predicted proteins | sample GreLakmeER15MSRF_FD_66716 | JGI IMG/M metagenome (GOLD analysis project Ga0049080, IMG submission 66716) | Freshwater lentic microbial communities from great Laurentian Lakes, MI, USA - Great Lakes metaG ER15MSRF | ecosystem: Environmental > Aquatic > Freshwater > Lake | place: Great Lakes... | reverse complement strand
CTTTGTTTCTTTCAAGAAATAATCAATCACTACATTAATTCCGCCGCCAAAGAATATATTTTCGTCTAATCGATGTGTTGTAGATTTTGCTAATGGTTCAGAAGACCCGTTATCTAATACCATCAACTCACATTGTTCAAATAACGGGTCTCGTTTAAGTTGGGTAACTAAGTTATCTGTCCAGTCTGGCAGATTATGATTTAAAGTTGCTAATAATATCATAACTTATAATAGAATATTTTTTATTGTTTTCCAATCATTGATTTTAATATGTTTGACCAATGTGGACGAGGACCTTCGATATGATCTAAATAGTAAACTTCGTCATCGGGTAAATTATTTACATCATAATACCATGGTTCGTGTCTAGCAAAATAATTGCCTGCCGCTCTATAAGCAAAGTCACTATATCCGCATGCAAGCCCGGGCGAATTTACAGCAAATGTCGTATCTACTGGTGCTTTAAATAATTGACATTTTTCATCCATTATATATTCTCGTTCAAAAAAACTACTTTCATGGGCAACAACACGTTCCTTTAAAGGAAAATGATCTGGTAAATCATCTATCTTGAGACTTAATCCTAATTTAGGTATTTGATAACGTTTACAAATTTCAATCATATCATCAATAAATGTATTAGGTACCGTTTCGATTGGCACTACATCACTGTCAGTGTACACGTGATATTCATTTAAAACAATATGATTGTATTTGTTTTGAAACTCTGATTCATAATTTCTAACACAATCTAATGCTTCCGGACCGTAGTTGCTTTTACAAAAATAAACCTGATCAGATTCCAATGTTTTATACCATTCTAGTAAAGGAGGGTATGTAGATCCATTATCTAAAATAACAATGTTATGATATCCCCGATCTGTTAATGATTTAACCAATCTTTTAGTTGGGCCTAAACGATTAAAATTGCAAATAAAAATATATGTAGATTTCATTTTAGTTTCTTTTATTATGTAGTTAAATAAATGTTTGGTTGTTAAATTATTCTTAGCATATTGTAACAATAAATTAATATAAATAATTGCATCATCGGATGATAATTCTCCCATACGTAATTTAGAATTACAATCTAATATTAATTTTTTTGGAAAACTTAACATTGTGTGTTGAGGACATTCTGATAAATCCGTAAAATATGGAATACAGCCATTTGCTATGATTTCATAATGCCGTAAACAATCCCAGCCTCCTTTCTTGAATGTTACACCGAAAAATGATTCACGATATCCATTGTAATAACCCTGTTCTGTATCGTAAATATATGTAGATAAATCTCCTGGAATTATAGTTGCATATTCTTTTTGTTTGTCTGGGACGTCATCTACAATAATTTCTTCTGGTATTGCAAAATACAATGCCTTTGCTTTATCCATATCCGATGTTAAAAGTTCTCGTTTAAAGTATACACCATATGTTAATAAATTAGATCGAATTCCTTGATCATCTTCGCCATCAATCAACACGACATCTTTTTTATCATAGTATTCACGAACTAAATCAAAATGATCTAAACAACGTGTACATGACCCGTATATAATTTTATCAAAATAATGATTTTTAATTTTATCTGGTATATTAGTTCTATCGACATTATCTTCTGTTAATCGACCGCACATTGTAAAACCGCGGCCGTATGCTTTTCCGTTTTCTGGTACTTTTGAATTCCAATATAACTCTTTGTCTTCTTTATACATGTACCACAACTTATTACAATCAACAAAATTTTCACCTAATGACATTCTGCCGCCGTGAAATACCATATCACTTTGATAATCTGGCAAATCACCGCTTGCTATAAAAAGTATTTTCATTATAAATTTGTAAAATTATTATTTGAATTTTCAATGATTGGATATGCTTTAAGTAATTCAGCAATACCGGTTTCTAATGTAAATTTAGGATACCAACCTAATGATTCTAATTTATCATTGCTTACGATATAGTTTCGTTTATCTGGATCTTCATTGATTTCACTTTCGGCAATATAAAAATCTGAAATAAATGTTTTAATTGTTTCACATAATTCTAATTTACTAATATTTGCTGAACTTAAACCTACATTAAATGTTTGTCCTTGCATTTTATCCCAATTCTGAATTACAAATACAAATGTGTATGCAATATCGCGAATATGAATAAAATTTCTTTTGAAATGTGATTCAAACAATACAATGTATTTATCTTTGTAAGCTTTATATGTAAAATCATTTACTAATAAATCTAAACGCATTCTTGGAGATATACCAAACACAGTTGCTAACCGCAAAGTTACTGCATTTCCGTTTTTTAATAATGCAGATTCAGCCTCTACCTTAGTTGTGCCATATAAAGATAATGGTGTTAAAGGTGTTTCTTCTGTACAATGGATTCCAGCTTGTCCAATTCCATATCCACTATTTGTAGTTGGAAAAATAATTTTTTGATCTGGTCTTGTTACTTTGGTTAGCCATGTTACCGCATCTTGATTTGTTGCAACAGTTAGTTCTGGATATTTCTTGCATGCTGGCATACCGACAATACAAGCTAATGGAATAATTACATCCGATTCTTGTACTAAGGGTAGCATTTTATCATGATCTCTAACATCTAGTTTATGAAATTCAAATTCTTTAAGATGTGAATATTGTGTTAGTGATGTTTGTTTATACATCAGATTATCTACTGCAATAATTTTTTTAATTTTAATATCAGCATTAAATAAATAATCAATTAATACTGATCCAATATATCCAGCTCCCCCAGTTATTAATATTGTCATAATATTTTCCTTATTTTAAAAATTCATTTTTTATCCAAATTGAATCACATTGTGTTGCGTTATCAAAGTCGCAATAATCAATCATAGTAAATCCAGCATCTAGTAGTAACCCCGTAAAATCATTAAATAATTTTTGATTTTCATACAGTTCAACTAATTCGCCTTCAATATGAATTGACTTAACGATATTTAACTTGTTACCAAAGCCAGATAATACTTCATAACTACATCCTTCTACATCGATTTTACATACATCAATTGATTTAATATCATGTTGTTTAATAAAATCATCCATTCGATATGTATCAATTTCAATTTCATTATAGTTATCCAAATAATGTCCTTGATATATATAATGGTTTATTCGTTTCTTGAAAGAAGAAATGTCTGCAGCCGGACCATGTAATTGAAATGTTTGTTTACCGGTAAAATCTGATACTGCTACATGAAAATTATTAAAATTTGGAAAATTTCCACATAATGTTTGATAATTGTTTGGATTTGCTTCAAAACAATAAACATGCTCTGCTGTAACTCCGAATGATTGTTGAAGATGCCAAGCATCAGCTCCATTAGATGCTCCAATTTCAAATACATTTGTTGGAATGATAGTAGATTTAGTCCGTATTAATTCTGGTAACTCTGGAATTGTAATATGCATATATAACCTTTATTATAAATATAAATTAATTAAAATCAGAATACAAATTGCCAAATACCTTCCATGATATTTGGTCCTTGATTTAGTTGTTGCCAACTTGGTCGGGATTCTCCGTTAGGATCCATATATGAATTAGTAAATTCTTGTATTTCTTTGTAAAACTTAGCTGTATTTTTTTGTATTCTTTGTTTACTAACTTTAAACTGATTTCCCGCACCAAAAGACCAACTCTCCGGAGGATACCATTTTCCTAATGAATCAATTCGAGATCCGGGCATATCTTTACAAAATTTAAACCATGGAATGTTACTAAAATCATTTTGATACATTGACCATTGATAATCCAAATTTGGCCATATAGTTCCTAACTGGTCGCAAAACGGCTCAAAATCTATAGGAAGCGGAATATCTGAATTAATACACGGCATTGCATCTGTTAATTGTCCCCCGGATTGTTTTTTATAACTAGTATATATTATTGAATTTGGATTATTAAAAATGCCAATAACATTGCTAACATATATTTCTGGATGTGCTTGTATAAAAACAGTATAATCATTCAATTCTTTATATTTAGAATAACAATGATATGCATATGTGCTAGCTTCAAATCCAGGATCGTCTGGTATATTAATAATTTCTAAGTTAATACCATTTGCTTTGCATCTTTCAATATCTAATCCACCTAACACATCGTTAGGATCTTTAGGTTTAGCCCATGCAACTGCATCCGGGACACCCATTCCTGGAGATTCTCCTGATCTATTATATACATATACATCTACATTTGATCGAATGTTTTCTATCCAACGTAAATCTTCATAATATCTAGAAACTACGATTCCTATTTCATTTTTCATCAATCTATCCTTTTTGCAAAAATTTCAGATGTACATCCAGCTCTGTCTAAAATAAAATTGCCATCATATGGAATAAAACCATAATTTTGTATATGATTAATCCAATATTCGCGAGGTTGTGCGTTACAATGTATGTGTTTATGATCATCCGCGGGATATTCAGTTGTGCATGCTGTGAAAATTAGATGTGTATCTAACTTAGAATGATTTTTAATATTTTGCATTAATAAACTAACAGCCTCATCTGAAATATGTTCGAAATGTTCAAATGAAATAATCAAATCAAACAATATTTTATTGCCATTTAAATCGGTGAAATCCAATGGTTGATCTGTACGAGCAATAAAATGATTATCATCGATATATGGACTATTAATTACTTCTCTATTCGCATCTACCGTAACCGTTATAATATTTGGATCGAGTTTTCTGATATAATTACTTAGTTGTCCACTGCCGCTTCCTAAATCTAAAACATATTTTGGTTGTATAGTATTTACTAAATATTCAGCAATTCTAGAAAACATGTTGTGCCATAGTTCTAAAAATGCATCTAATGGCATATGTTTAATATCTCTATTTAAAAATTCAGTGCCGGAAGAATTTTTCCAAACCAATGCATCATGAAACTGAAATCCAGTAGCTAAATTGCCATGTTCGTCAACTCCAAATGATGTAGTATCTTTCTGAAAGAATCCGGTGGAATTATTTTTATTCTTTTGAATTATTTTCATATTAAATCTTATTATTTTTATACCAATCAATAGTTTTAGTTAAATTATTTTTTAAAGAATCACATTGAATATTGGTTGTCCAACCAAATTTATTTCTTGCTAAACTAACATCTAATACTTTATGTTTAATTCCAACAAACCGATCGGTGTTATAAAAAATATTTCCAGTAAACCCAGATTGATCTTTGATTGTTTCTGCTAATTCTCGAATGGTAACAGAATGACCGGTACCAATATTGATTAATGATCCGGCGTAATCTAATACTGATAGTAATCCTTTAATCTGGTCATCCACATAAATCAATTCTCTAGTTTGGGTACCATCACCCCAAACTTCAACTTCGGATTCATTGTTATCAACTGCATCTACAAATTTCTTAACTAATGCTGATACAACGTGTGATTTGTCTGGATCAAAGTGATCGTGTGGTCCATACAATGTTGCAAATATAACTGTGGTACCGTTTAGTTTATATTGGTCTTTATATGCTTCAATTCCAACACTTACCGCTTTTTTAGTAAACCCATAGATGTTGACTGATTCATGCATTGCTCCGTCCCAATAATCTGTTTCTGCTAATATCTCTTTAGTTTTTGGATATGAACAAGAACTGCCAATACCAATCATTTTTGCTTGTGGTTGATATTTATGCCACATCTTAAAAGTATTGGTATGAATTTTTAAATTAACATCATACTGTTCTGCTTTATGATGTAATGGCCAATCTCCTGCTGCTTGTAACGCAGCTCCATGAATGATATAATCAAATTTATCAGTTAATATGTTTTTAAATAAATGATCGGCTTGACGATCATCAGATAAATCATATGTTGACCCAATTGTAGTAACATAACCACCTATTTGTTCGACATATGATTTAAAATTCTTACCAAAAAATCCGGTGCCTCCGGTAACTAAGAATTTTTTTCCAGTTATGGTTGTTTCAATTAAATTCATATTATATTATATATTTAAATTTTCAAATAACAAACCTTTTGTTATAGTATTATTCCTAAATGTTATGTGGTCTGCATTTACACCTGGAGGATTGCAATGACAATCAGCCATATGATGTATAAAACATTTTTCTAAATCATCGCGATACATTGGTAATACTTTATTAATAATTCCTGCAGGGCCGATTGGCCAATGTTTAAATATTCCCGATGATGCTAATTCAGGTCCATTGCTATCTAATGAAGATATATTATAATCTGTATTTTCAATTACGTATTTTAATTTATCTCGTGTTAAAATATATGATGCTTGATGCACATTTGTTAAACTAAAATATTCGTTACCAGACAATGCTATATTGTAATTTTGAATATAATCATATCCGCTGATATTTTTCCACAAATCAATTAAATATTGAATTTGATCGGGCGTATTCTCATAACGAATGAATCCTAAACAATAATCAATTGGTAAAAGTGTATCATGTTTTAAAAATGTATCAACACAAAATTCTTGTATTAACATATCATATTCTGCAAACAAAAATAAATCAAAGTTATCTCGTTCGCGTATAAAATCTTGTCGATGAAACAAACAAGTTGTTGTTGGATTATCGTGCACTATTTGATTAATATCATCGCGATCTAATTTAACTGTACAATGTACATCTATCGTAACATCATATTTTTTATATGATTTATACACATCAATTACGTGATTAAGATATTGTAAATTTTTATCACCATATGATGATAATGATACTAGTAGTTTCATAATGTTAAATAATTATTAAGATGTGTTAAATTATTGTTTTGAATCCATTCATTTGTTATATCATTAAGATTTCGTTCTCCAAAGAAACAATGAGATTGGTGTATATATGGAAAATATCCACATCGTGTTGCAATCCATGGAAAGACTATTTCGAAATAACATGGTTCTTGAATTTTCGTATCATAAAACAGATCTGTTGTTAATGATAAGAATGTTTCAACTGAATGTTTATTTATAACATACATTGTTTCTATGTAAGACCAATTAACGTGTGTAAACGGTAGTTTATTGGTAATAGAATTCAAACAAATATCTACTTCATGATCTTTATTGTATGTTGCCCATTGCAATTGACCAGCACTTCTAGATACTCCTCGCAATGCATAACTACCTAATTGATCATTATTTTTAAACATTGATTCAATATGTGTGCGATTGCCAAATAATTGTGTTAAATACATATTTCGTTCATATAGTCGTCCATTAACTGCTCCTTTAGTATGAGCGAACCAATATAATTCATATGGTTGTTTACTATGTTTTAATAGTGATAAGGCAGCTTGATACGCACTAGCATCTGAGCCAGTATACATGTTTATGTCAGTAACGCGTTGTATTTCTGCGTTTAATTCATATGATTCGATGACTTGTTCTACATTAGTAAGTGTGCCGTAATTAATTCCTATATATAAATTACATTCTGAAAATGTCTGTTTAAACATAGATAAGAATTCATGCAATACAAACATTCTAGACTCATCGAATATAGAAACTGCAAATACTACGCACGTTTTTAATTTATCCATATACTAATGTGTGTTGTACGATCAAATGTATCGATGTTAATATTTTTTGCCTCAAAAAACGGACGAATCTTTCTTGAAAACTCTTCATGATTTGTAGCAAACGGATAATGAATTGAAACGTGCATTGGTACGTTTAATTTAATTAAAGTTAAATCTTGCAATAACTCAGATTCATGTCCTTCAATATCTATTTTTATTAATGATATATCAGATTCATTTAGTTTATATTTTTCTAAAATAGAATCGATACTAATACAATTAATTGAAAATTTATTTGTATCACATGTATCTCTAGTAATACTTTCTCCTAATTCATCAGCACCTAACCAAATTTTATTATGTATAGAAACAGCTTTTTTTTCTGCATGAATATTTGTCAAGTTGTTTAATTCAATATTTTTTTGTAATTCATCATATGCAACTGGATCTGGTTCGAAGCATATAACTTGTTTTGAACACATAGCAGATGGTATAGCAATTGGGCCAATCCATGAACCAATATCTAACACTGTTTTATTCGCATCTAGATGTTTATTTAAAAATTGAAACGTATCTAACTCCCAATCACTCATGAAATGACTTTTCCAAAAATTTGAATAAGATGGATTATCTGTTACCGTAAATTCGTATCCATAATTATTAACATTCATAATATTCCTTTTTTATATTTCTATTTGTTGAATTCCTTGATTTCTATTTAAATTTATTGCAGCTGCAGTAAACAATCCATTAGGTTTTAAATCATTAATTAATACTCGTTCTCCGCCGCCAATTCCCATTATCAGCTGATCATAAAAGATGCCAACTTCAGATAATTGTTTTTCAGTAACATTACGTAAGCTTTCTTTTCGACCCGTTGTTAAAATAATATTATAACCTTTACGATCCCATTCTGCTAATTTTTCTAATGTGCCTGATAATATTTTCATTTCATACGTAGGCAATGAGCTCTCCCATGGTACTGCGTGTTCTATTAGTGTTCCGTCTATATCACAAAAAATTGTTTTTGGTCTAGTTTCCATATTGTAATTCATTAATTAAATTTTCAGCAATAAAACTGTATTCTTTTTTATATGATGCTACTCTAACTGATTCTGCTGCAATCAATATATCAATATAGTCAATTTTTGATTTTTCTTTTATGTAATTGAATGATGCCGAATCATTCTTATAAAATTTAAAACTAAAACATAATTTTGCTAAATCTAATTCATATGACCCGAATTTATGTTTCGAGTACAATGAATCAATCATTTTAAGTCCATTTATTGTCGGAATCATATTCATTACACTTAAATCTCCATGACTGAATGTTGGCTGAATATTCAATGTTTTTAATTTGTCAATCAACACAGACCCGTTAGTTATGTTTAAATTTTTAGTTAAATGATTTTGAATATTTTCTATATAACAAGTAAATTGTAAATTATTTAACTTCTCATATGTTTTATATGTATCAATCAAATCAAATACATCATCTAGATTAAAATCATCATTTCGTTTAATGTATTCTAATACAATTTGATTGCCGTGATAATTTAAAACTTTAGGAATTTGTTTTTTATTTTTATATGATTGATACCATTCATTTTCAAAAAATACCGTGTCACCAGTTTTAATTACAGTATTTTTACTTTTAATAACTTTATTTTGCGTAAATCCGGTACTTAAATCCTTTTGTTTAGAACTACGAAATGAAAAATTGTCAATGTAAATATCTTGTAAAGTTCCATAACGGTATATACTACTGTCAGTATTTAATTTACATACAATATTATTTGATAACATCAAATTAATACATTCTGATATATTTTTACATTTTGTAGAATATTCATTAAATAATATTACATCTGAAAAAAAATACATTCCGGCGCCGGCATATTTATGTAATTTTTGTTTTTCGTTACATTCAACAATATTGTTATTTATATCAGATTTAAAATTACTATAGTTTAATAATTTAGTATGATTTAAAAAAGTAAAAACGGTTGAATATTCAATATTAAATTTAGTAATTGTAATCGGTAAGATATCACAATCAATAAACATGCATGGTCCTTCTAAATCAATAGTCGCAATACGAAGTGTTTCTACTTGTGAATGTGTTTGTTGAATCACTTTAATTTCGATACTAGAATCTAGTAATTTTCGTAATGCAGTATAATATGATTGATTTGTTAAAATAATAATATTTGCATCCGGAAATCTCTGTTTAATAGTTTCAATTGATTTTAATATTAATTCAGTACCTCGATGTAATAAAAGATGTTTAGGTGTTGAAAACAAACTACCCATTCTTTCATTTTTACCATTAATTGGATAAATTATGTTCATTTATTATTTCCTTAATCCATTGTTCAATTGAAACAGATGGTACCCATTTTAATTTATTACACGTGTCATCATATACTTGTGGATCGCTAGTAATACGATCTCCTTTTCTAGATTCAACAAAAATAACATTATTAGAAAACATTTTTGCTATTTCTATTATTTTATAAGATTTTATTGGATTAACCAAATCAAACTCATCATTTTCTTGATAATGCCATGATTTAATTAACCCAGTAACAATATCATCAACATACGTAAACATTCGTTGTTGTTCGCCATCGCCAACTATAGTAAGTGGTTGATTATTTTTATATTGTTGTTCAAATATACTAATTACTGATTCATAACCCGGTACGGGGGAGCTATCATGTCCTGGGCCGAATACATTATAAAAATAACATATTGCATAGTTTAATCCATACCACTTTGCAAATCCTTTAACTAATTCAACACTCATTGATTTTGTTAAAGAATAAGGAGAATGATTAGTTCCTTCTTTTGCAAATCTTGTACTAGAAGCTGCATAAATAATTTTTATATTTCTTTTCATACAAAAATTAACTACTTGAAATGTTCCAACTGTATTGTAATCCCAAACTCGTTCGTATTCTTCAAACGATGGATGTATTCTAGAATATTCGCCTAGATGAAATACTACATCTGGATCGAATGGTAACCCAATATTATTGATATTTGTTGTATGATCTTTAATATACACAACGCCGGAGATTTCATTTTCATGTTTACCGGAACTATAGTTGTCAATTACTACAATTCTATGATTTTTATTTTTAAGACGTTTAACTAAATTTGATCCGATAAATCCTGTTCCGCCTGTTACTAGTATGTTCATATTAATACCTTAATGGTGCATTCCAATTTGATGTCATTATTACTCCCATATAACATGAAGCTATATCTTGTTCTGTATATCCTTGTTGTAAAAATTGTTGATATTGTAGCGAAAAATGAAATACCATAAACAGTGGTTCAATTGGATAAATTTCAATAGCTTTAAATGCTAATAAAGCTTCACCATACCATGTAAATTCACTTGGTTCATATTCAATTAATTGATTAAATGTTATATCATTTGGCTGTAAATAATTTTGTTCTAATGATTCCCAAACTTTGCTAGACCAAATTGTTGGAGATGGTCCAAAATCATAATTAATTTTAATTGTTTTGCCAAAAATATTTCCAATTTTTAATCTAGATTGATCAAAGCTTTGTTTGGGATCAAAACCTAATTCTCTACGATATCTAGCGGTCCATTGAAATAAATTCTTTTGTTGATGCATCACTGTATATGGAACATCATTATATGCGATAAAATCAGTAACATAAAATGGACGAATAAAATATGAATCAGAATCTATACATACATAATTTGCTGTTGGTATAAATTTATAAAATTGTGATTTAACAATTTGTTGTGTGTGCCAAGATTGTTCTAATGTTTGTTGTACAATATCTTCATCTATTATCAAATTCACAAAATCTGGCAATGTCGATTTAAATATTTCATAATCTGATTTTGGGCATGATACATAATATGGTATATTATCAACATTGTGTTGTCCTATAGATTCTGCTTGAACGGTTATACGATCTAAATCTCGTATATAACTTTTACAGTATATTACAATTTTTTCCATTACCAACTAATTTCCCAATCTTTAAATTCTGCAGCTAAACAATCAATTTTATAATCTTTTCGTCCTCCAATAATTTCTTGAATTTTATTTTTAGCAGTATTTCTAATACCATTAATTCCATGAGTCAATTCTAAATTGTTACCATCTTTAATTCCTTTACGATAATTTGACTCATTATGCCATATATGCAAATTTATTTGACTTAATACTACAATAGCTCGAATTGTTTCTGCTGTAATTTCTGATTTATTTTCGTCAATATGTTGCTGAATATCATGCACAATATCTTCAATTTCTAAAGCGTATTCAGATTTATGTTCTGAAATAAACACTTCTTTAAGTTGTACAATTGATAATCTATCAATTAATTCACTCAATGTTGGTAAATACTTTCTTTCTTTCATTTTGTTTTTTTATTATAATAAAATTTGTTTAATTATGTTATATACGTCATTTACTGAAATGCTAGCTGGGCAATTTTCATCAAATTCTCTTTGATAATAATATTTAGATAATTGATTGCTTACAATTTTAGTTATTAAATTATAATCGTAAATTTCAATTGGGCTAGTGCAAGTAAATAACGCAACACTAGGTATTTTAAGTGCAGTTGCAATATGCATTGGTAAACTGTCACCGCATACTACTAATTTATGCATTGCTATATCAGATATATGTTGTTTAATAGATTCTCGTTGAGGTAACACATTAACTGAATAACCGTCTTTTTTAAGCAATTCAATTAATTCGTTATAATACAGCCAATTCTTATTTGGCCATTTATTTCCAGCAGTTGGAGCAATTGCTATATCAGCTTTACGAATAGAATCTGTAATATCATATTCTAATTCATTATATGGCTCTGAATTAAATGGAATATCAAATATTCCAGAAACCATTTCTTGAAACGTTAATGTATTATTGTATTTTGCCTCATTAGCAGATTCAATTCCAAATTTACTAACTAAACTAATATCAAACCATAGTTCATTAGGAGCTAAATAAGTCACTATGTCTTTATTTATATAACACCCAATTAAGTTGGTATATGTTAATGTTTGCATTTGAGCTAGCAATGAAATATCTTCTTCCAATGAATATATAGTTTCAAACTCAATTCCTTTTAACTCATTAATATCTGTAACGACATTTGCTAATTTAGAATTAATTAATGGCACACATAATAAGTCTGTCAACCAATATACATTAAATATCTTTGATACAGTATCTAACACAAAAGTGGTTCTTAAGACATCGCCTGCTGCTCCTGTTTTTACTATTAAAATATTTTTCATTTGTAAATTGGTTTAACAAATCCAACTTCATCAAATTGAGGCATCTGTCCCCATTTTTCAAAAAATCTTTGTGATGATCTAGCTTCGTAATTAATTTGTTTATCTGCTCGTTTAATTTCGTCATTCATAAAATGACCATTATCGGATCTACTCCCAAAATGGTATACTACTGATGATCCAATTAATGGAAACTCAAATTCAGCCAACTGCATTCGAATAAATAAATCCATATCATCAAAAGCTAATGGAGTAAATATTGGATCATTACCTCCAATTTCGTCCCAATCTTTTTTTCTAATTAATCCTGACACTCCTTCTCCTTTTCTAATTACAATATCATTATTTAATTGAGCAAACTCATCTGCAACTTCAATAAAATGATTTAAATCAAAGTTGTGGTAAAATTCTCCAAATTCATCTAAAGGTACAATAAATGTGCCTGGCCTAGATCCTTCATTAAAAATATTAGGTTGAATTCGGTAACTAGATACCCATAATTTTTTATTTGTAGAGTTATTAACTGTATCTAAACAGGCTTTGTCCCAATTTTTTGAAACTACGAAGTCTGCATGCAGAAACATGATATATTCTGTTTGTACTTTATCAGCACAAAAATTCATACCCATTCCAATTCCTTTACGGGAATTTTCATCATTATGTTCAATATAAATTTCTAAGTTATACTTTTCTTTATTTTCTGCTAGCCATTCATCTGTGCCATCTGTACAATTTTCAGCAAAAATAATAAATGGAGCTTCTTTATAAAAGCTATAAGTTCTTACAGATTCAACGGCTAACTTTAAATAATTTAAATTATTTGAAGTTCCTATACAAAATGTAATTGGGTTGTTTGTTGTCATATAAATTTAATTAAGATTTATTCACTTACAGCTCGACCTTTTGATTGATTCCAATCCATTTCTGGTCTAACTTCTAAATTAGTTTTCCATCCAGCCTTTAAAGTATTCATAGGGGTACCTAATTGGTCACCTAATGTTATTAAAGCATTAACATCTTTTGGAAAACACGTGCCACCATAACCTAACTTTTTGTCCGGGCCTGGTACGTGTAAATGGCTATCTCCAATTCTACCATCCGATGCAAACCCGTAAAGTGCATCATTCCAATTTGCTCCTAACGCATCAGAAATTCGTTTGAATTCATTCATGATAGATACCTTAGTAGCAAAAAATGTATTATTCATATATTTTATAAGTTCTGCTGTTGTTGGATCGGTATGAATAAAGTGTCTATTCATAAATCTTTGGGCAAATAAATCTTCAACTTGTTTAGTTAACAAGTCTTCGCCACCAAAAATAATTCTTGCTTGTGTTAACATATCTAACTTAGCAGTTCTTTCTGTTAAAAATTCCGGAGAAAACACAATTTTAAGTGATGGGTATTGGTCTTGCAATTTTTTAGTAGTACCCGGTGTTATTGTTGATTTAATAATATAAATAGGCCCTGGTTGTGCTTTTTCAAATACATTTTTAATATATGTAATATCTTGAGATCCATCTTTTTTCATGGGAGTTGGAACGCATACAAAAACAAAATTTGTATCAAATACTTCATTTAATGTATGCGTAGAACGCATTGGATCAATATCATAAATTTTAATTTCAGTTGTAGGCGAAAATGCAAATGCTTGACTTTCTCCAACAAATCCATTTCCTATAATACCTATTTTATAACGTGTCATATAAATTATTTTGTTTTATTTGTCGTTCAATTGTTTTTGGGTGGTAGAGTGAATAATCTTCTTCCATTGGAAGATGTGCATACTGCGTAAATCCGTCTAACACTTCATGGACTTTATTCTTCCATTTAATGCTAGTTATGTTTTTGTATATACGCCATTGGTAGTCAGGCCAATTTATCCAACCTTCACTATTAACATTCCAGCCCCATTTTTTGATATGTTCATCGGTCAATCCCGCAACCTCATTAACTCTTGGTACCAGATAAACTTCTACGTCTGGATTTTGTTCTAATAAGAGTGGTAATGATTCTAAGATAGGAGTGCATGGCATTTCGTCTGCATCTATTTGAAAAATATAATCTCCGGTGCATAACTTGTTAAGTTTATTCTTCCAATCAGCAAAGTGACCTTCAAACTCACCTTTATGCCACATAAACTCACCATTTACACTGTGTGAACGAAGAAAAGTTTCAATATCAGGATTTCCGTTTTTAGAGTCATATAAGATAACAACGTCATCTTGTATTCGCTTGTTCTTAAGTAAGTGCTGCACAAGTCTTTGAATTTCAATAAACTCATTGCATACTGTAATAGCATATGTTATTTTCATAACTTTTGAAGTTTAGGTAATTCAATTTTCTTTAATTGTGGTAATTTTAATGCAATTGGTTTTGGAATCTTGTTAACGCCTTCATCAACGATACTCAACACAGTTTCATATGTTTTAGCAACAGCCGTTTTAGTAAATGTAGTATTAACAAAATATCGTTGTCGTTTTGCTAATTCTTGCCATTTTTTATAGTTTGTAATCATATCCGTTAACAAGTTAGATGCATGCCCATAATCAACACTAAACCATTTTGCGTCTGCAATTAAAAATTCATTTTGAGCAGATCCATGTATCGGTGTTAATTGTCCTGGAATTGCACATATAAAATCTTTCTTTAAGAAATCAGTTTGGCCGGAATAGTGAGGCGCAATTATTGGTTTTCCGGTGGTTGAAAATTCTAATAATGGTCGACCAAATCCTTCTGCTTTTGTAAAAGAAACCATTGCTTTAACTTTAGCATGATTATACAATGCATTCATTTCATGGTCTGTCAATTCTCCATGAACTAGATAAATATTTGGCAATTTTTCTTTTGCAAACATGTCTCTAATTTGTGTAATTTTATCTTCAAGTTCTAAACGATCCATGATACTATATGTTGCACCACTAGTTTTCAATATAAGCGCTGGCTGATCTTTTTTGTTTTTAAATGTATTGAAAAAACAATGAATAAGCCCGGTAATATTTTTTCTATCTTCACCTACCTGGCCGGATAACCAATGTCCAACTGATAAAAATGCCCATTTTTCCTGCATACTATCTAGTTGTGTAAAAATTGAAGTAGTTGTATTTGTATATATTGTTTCATCAAAATATTCTGGAATCACATGTATTTGTGTTGTAATCGTAATATTATGTTTTTTTGCTGTTTCTTCAAACACTGTTTTTGTAAATGTGCTAGGAACTATTACTAGCTGCATAGCATTTAAATTGTTGATCCAAGTCTCAGGACAAATATCTCCTTCTGTGCCGGCTGTGACGCCAATATTGTATTTACCTACTGCTTGCAATTCATTTGGTACTGAAATTTGTATCCATACATCGGGTTGCTCGGTTAATGGCAACGGTATTAATCTAAGTTGCAAATCTGTTGATATTGGATATGTCATTGGAGTGTTGCCCCATGGGAGTGATATTAATTTTACGTCCCATTCAGATCCTCGTTGTTCAATAATATTTGTAATAATTTCTCGAGCGTGATGGCCGTACCCGCTTTGGGTTGCTACTGGTGATGCTATAAATACTTTTCTCATTTTGATACTATTCCTGTTTGTTTATATGTTTTTGGTTCATGTTTAGTTACAGTAAACATTGGTCTAGCCTCTCGTTTAACTGAAAATAAACAATCAATAATTTCAATCATTGTTTGTCCCATTTGTTGGGATGTCAAACCATTTTTTAAACACCATTCTCGACCAGCAACTCCCATTTCGTTACGAAGTGTCTCTGGAGTATTATACCAATACATGATTGCTTCTGCTACATCCTCAAATTTTACTCGGTCATCAAAGATATATGGAGTTTGTGGTGAACCTTGCAATGATCTATTGCTAGGGAATACTGGTTTAGCCCATATACCATGATTTTTATATCTGCCGGTATGATTTGATGAAAATTCAGTGTCAAAGTTTATCCACGCTTCATTTTCATCAACAAACCCACATTGATCTTGTAGACCACCGGTAACATTGTTAATGATTGGAGTTCCAGACAATATTGCTTCGGTTGAACTAAGTCCCCAACCTTCGTTGCTACCAATATTGGCTACTACGTCTACAACATTATACATTGCATTAAGGTCTATAGTGTTTAGTTTTTGTTCAGAAAAAATAACTTTGTATGTTGGGCAAATTGTTTTATGTATAGCTCTAAGATCTGTTCCATCATTATCAACAGATGTTGTATGCATTAATAATGCAACTCGACTACGTTTTTCTTCAGGTAATTGATCTACAAATGTTTTAAATGCTAGTATTAAATCTCCTGGTTGTTTTCTTCGTATATTTCGGTTATTCCAAAATACAACAAAGTCTACATTGTTTGCAGTTTTAATTTGATCAAACATTTTTTTGTATACCGGATCGGTATCTAATAATGGTTTAAACACGTTATGATTTAATCCGTGAGGAACAAATGCGGTAATTACGTCATCCCATTTAACATTGTCGGTAGGTGGCGTTTGATCATAGTTTATAACTCCATATCCGGATTGTTTAAGCACTTCTCTATGAATATTATCTGATTGTTTGCTTATTCCCATTATTAAATCACATGATGCATAATATGGGGCGTTCCACATTGGATACGGTAAATCATCCCAAATTGAATAATAAATTAATGGTAGATTGAATGTAGTTTTAAGTTCATGTTCTAATGCATATAGCCAAGTCCAATATCTAGGATCAGTAAAATGAAAGATTGCATCTGGTTGCTCATGATTTATTATGGAAAATAAAATATTTCTATCGCCATAACCATTCCATGGAATAAGTTTAACCGATGCATCTTCAACCCCTGTTTCTTTGGCAATCTCCAGGGACAAATCAAATGCTTGTCCGGCTTCTGGATGATGTAATGCGGCTCCTAATTGTACCCAATCATAATGATGAACTGTGTTTAAAATTATTTCTCGGCATATTGTACCAATACCGGATGGCAAACGAAAATCGTCGCCTAATAATAAAATTTTCTTTTTTGCTGGTTTGTTCGGATCGAACTTTTGTAATTTTGGTAATTCCATTTGTAACTATTCCTTTTTATTATAACTTTTATATAAATATATCAACCTAATATAACAACCGGTTTTTTTAGTTTATTTATGTTGTTGAATGCTGTTTTTAATACTGGATCTAATGTATCTTCATTTGTTAATATCAACATATGATCACATTGTTCTGCAATAAGTTTCATGCGATGATGCAACTGAGAAAAATGATATGGCTTACCATAATATGATTCAGGCATTGCTGAATACATGTTGCGACCTGAAAATGATGGATTATATTCTTTGTATTGTATTCCAAACTCTAATGAATATTTTCTAACCATACTATTTGCTCCTTCCGTACCTCCGGCTCCAACAACTATTAAATCGTCCTTAAATCGTTTTTTTAGTTCCTGAAGTGTTTGTTGTATCTTGCGTTTGTTCTGCCAATTTGTGTTTCCAATTATTGCAATGTGTGTCATTTTTTTTCATATAAAAATTTAACATACTTTGGCATAAACCCATAAATTGTACGTAACATATGTTCCAACAATGTTTTATTTTCTTTGTGATTTGGATCAGTTATGTTTGTGC
>Ga0049080_10000232_pt1 | contig 18474 bp, 16 predicted proteins | sample GreLakmeER15MSRF_FD_66716 | JGI IMG/M metagenome (GOLD analysis project Ga0049080, IMG submission 66716) | Freshwater lentic microbial communities from great Laurentian Lakes, MI, USA - Great Lakes metaG ER15MSRF | ecosystem: Environmental > Aquatic > Freshwater > Lake | place: Great Lakes... | reverse complement strand
ATAGAAGATAATTTAGATAAGTTATGGAGTTATGTAATTCACAATGATTTATCAAAAGTTTATATTCAAAATGGATTGTCGGATGTTGAATTTGGGTGGATTCCTCATTATTCGAAAGAATGGGAAAGCAAAATATTAGTAAACTCAAAGAATAAAATATGGATAGGATTATTTGAATTAACGGAAGATGTTTTTAAAGAATACGAAACTATACCATCATATTATATCTTTGAAAAAAATAAACCTTTAAGTGATTCTACGAAAATAGGATTTACCGCAAGATGCGAGGCTAGGAAAAACCCACACTATTTGGACGGACTAGAGGGATATATGTTTACTAATATAAGACCATTTCAGAAAACTTGGAGGAAAGAGAGTAGTTTAGATTTTTCTAAATTAAAAAAAATACAATATGAAAGCCAATTTAGTGAAAAATATTATCAAATGGATTGGGGAATTTCTCATTCCGCTTTTAGTTCTGAGCCGTTTGGTTATTCAATTTTCCAAAGTTTAGATTATGGAAAATTACCTATTTTAGATAAAGATTGGTGCAGTGATATAGAATATAAATTCAGAGCAGGTAATAAAAAAGAATTTGTAAATATTTATAAGGGTATCATAGAGTTATCATATGAAGAGAAAGAAAAGGAGTTTAACTTTCTTAAATCTCAACTCATAGATAAATTTAGTGATAATACAAATTGGAAAGAAAAATTATTAAAAATATATAATGGCTAGATCATCGGGAGATACCCTTTCATTAGGAAATTTAAAAGTAGCTACTGCAGCGGCGGCGAGTTCCCTATCATCTGCAGCTGGAACAACAACTGGGCCAATTGCAATGTCGCAATTTAGTATTGGTTCAGTAGATTCTCTTAGTGGGTTTACATATGTAAAAGAATCAACTTCTGAAACATTTACATTAGGATTTGGTGATGTGGGTAGCCGTTTTTTAAGTAGAGTTGGTAGTGTAACTAATAATTTCACTTGGTCATTATCAGCGGGAGCTGAATTTTCTATTCAATCAAACCCTCCATATAACCCATCAATTACTGCAAACGCCATTGGTAACTCTGAAACATTAAGTGCACCAACTGCTAGAACTCTTTCAGTAGTATTCAGAGATACATTTAATGACCACGCAACGAGTTATAATACTACAATATCAAAGACCGTTTATAATGTAGATGATTATGCGGGTGCGAGTGGATTATGTTTGCATTTAGATGAAGATGTTTTAATGAGTGATGGAACTACGAAGAAAGCGGGTGATTTAGTTGAGGGCGATATAGTTCGTTCTTATTACCCTCCTCATGGTGATACTCTTACTGATTTTAACTTCTATGATTGGACATATTATACTCCAGGTGGAATATTAGTAGATTCATACGTTAAGGATGTAGCATATACATTTGTCGATAGATGGAATATCGTAACAACTGATAGTGGTTCGGTGAGAGGAAATGGAGAACACCCTATGATGGTATGGGATATAAATGAAGAAGTTTATAAATTTAAACCATTAGGATTGGTACAAGTTGGAGATAAATTTATAAAAGTAGCATTAGATGGTAGTATAGAGGAAGTAAACGTATTATCCAATGATGTTCAGAATTCTACAATAGAAGTAGTATCAATTGACGTTGAAGAGGTAGATACATATTTGGTAAATGGATTCGTAACTCACAATAAGGGAGCTAACTCATTCGCAGGATATTCAATTTCAGCTACACCTACTGTATCAGTTTCAACTGTAACAATCGGTGGAGAAACTTATAGAAGATTAACTCTTTCGACAAATAGTGCAGTAACATCACCTGGATCAACTGCCATTTCAGCAAACTTCTCATTCGATATTCAAATTGCATCGGATAGTGGATTCTCAAGCATATTAATAGCACCAACATCATTTAGTGGAACTACATATGATTATAAGAGCGGAACAGCGATTTATGCAAGAGCTAGATTAAATTTTGCGGGATTACAAACTTCTTATGGAAGTAGTGCAACTGGATAATAAATTATTCAAAATTTTGGTGTAAAATCAGATAAATATAGAGTTATGAAAAAAAACTCAATATTTATAGATATACATTTTTATACAATCTAAAAAAATAAAATGGAAATTAAGAAGTTATTGCAAGAAGAGTTACAAGAAATAAGTCAAATCAGAGCAGAATACACTAATTTGTATGCTAACTTAGGTTTGATTCAGGTTAAAATCAAAGAATTGGAAGGAGAAAGTTTATCTTACTATCAAGGTTTAGAACAACTAAAAGAAAAAGAAACTTTAGTGTTCGAAAAATTAAAACAAACTTATGGTAATGGAACGATAGATTTGGAGACCGGAGAATTCAAACCAACTATTGAATAGTGTTTCGTAGTTGATTTTAATATTTATATAAGATTAACTCAGAAAATTAAATTAGAATTAATATGGCAGAAAAAATTGTATCACCTGGTGTTTTTACGAGAGAAAACGACCTTTCTTTCTTACCACAGGGTATATCACAAATAGGTGCAGCTGTTGTAGGGCCGACAGAGAAAGGGCCAGCGTTCCTTCCAACATTAATCCAAACACAGGCTGAATACGAAGCTATCTTTGGAACACCTAAAGATTATTATACTGGATACGCAGTTCAGAATTATCTTAGAGATGCTGGAGCGGTAACGGTAGTAAGAGTTGCTGGAGTAGGGGGTTATACCCTTAGTGATGCATACGAAGTAATTGCATCTTCTGGTTCAACTTCCGCATCAATCGCAATATTAGCACCGGCTACAAGTTCAAACGATATTGAACCTTTATTACAAGGAGGAAATAATGGAGCTTTTAGAGCTGTTGGTACAGGATTAACTGCTGTAAGTGCTAGTATTTTCAAAGCAGATTCAAATACAATCGATGATATATTTGGAACAAATCCTTTCTTTGGTAAAAAACTTTATGCATATAATTTCTTTGACATCAGAGAAGCTGGTTCAAATTTGAGTGCAAGTTTTGCTAATGCATCTTTATCTCAAATTACATTGAGCTTTGCATCATCATCGGCACAAGATTTATCTGGAACGGCTAACTCACCTGCATATAGTGATGCTTACACACCTTGGGTAGTATCTCAAACTTACAGTGGTACAAGATACAATCTATTTAAGGTGCATACTTTAGCAGATGGTGAAGCTGAAAATAAAAGATTTAAAGTTCAAATCTCAAGTGTTAAATCATCAGATGGTACTACATTTGGTACATTCTCATTGTTAATCAGATCTTACGATGATACTGATAAGAGAAAGACTGTATTTGAACAATATAACAATTTAAATTTAGACCCTGCATCTCCTAACTTTATCGCTAGAAGAATTGGTGATAGAGTAATTTCAATAGATGCAAATGGTAAGATTACCGAAACTGGTAATTATTCAAATAGAAGTAAGTATATTAGAGTTGAAGTTGCAGATGAAGGAACTTATCCTTTAACTGCTATTCCATTCGGACACGCTGGATACGATGTTCCATTTAATGTAACAACTGCAGCGTTATTCCCAGTAGTATCATATACAACTGCATCTTTTAGTTCATCAGTATTCTCAAGTGGATTTAATTTTGGTGTAACAAATAACCAAAACTATTTAAAACCACTTCCTGCGAACACTGTGACTGGTTCAAACAAAGTATTTGCTTTGGATGGTAGTGGTTCGAATTCAGTTGGAAACGAATTCAATATGAACTTAACTTCAGCTGAAACTTCTGATTCTAACCAATTGGCGATGAGAAATTTCGTTGTAGCATTTCAAGGTGGATTCAATGGACAAGACCCTACTGTAGTTATTAAGAAGGGTTCAGATATTGAAGCAACAAACACTCAAGGATTTGATTGTTCAGCTTCAACTGCAAGTGGTTCAGTAGCATACGCAAAAGCATTAAACGCAATTTCTAATCCAGATGAATTTGATATTAACTTATTAGTAACTCCTGGTATTATTAGAGAATTCCATCCTTATGTAACAACTAAGGCAATTGATGTATGTGAGGAAAGAGAAGATGTATTCTATATTGCTGATTTTGCTGGAGCTAATGCAACAATAACTGAAGCAGTTGAGCAAGCGTTAGGAGAAGATACTAACTATGCTGGTACATACTACCCTTGGATTAAAACAATTGATGTAAATACAAATAAATTAGTAGCAGTTCCACCTTCAGTATTGATGGTAGGTACATTCGCACAAAACGATAGATTGGGTGCAGAATGGTTCGCACCAGCAGGTTTGAATAGAGGTGGTATCAGCGGAGCTGTTCAGGTATTGAATAGATTAACTCAATCTGAAAGAGATACTTTATATGAAGGAAAAGTAAACCCAATTGCAACATTCCCTGGACAAGGTATTAGTGCATTCGGACAGAAAACTTTACAAGATAAAGCATCTGCATTAGATAGAATCAACGTAAGAAGATTGTTAATTAACTTGAAAAAGTTTGTTGCATCAACTTCAAGATTCTTAGTATTCGAACAAAATACTGCACAAACTAGAAGTAAATTCTTAAACACTGTAAACCCTTATTTGGAGAGTGTTCAACAAAGACAAGGTTTATACGCGTTCAGAGTGGTTATGGATGAAACAAATAATACACCAGATGTAATTGATAGAAACATTTTAGCTGGTTCTATCTTCTTACAACCTGCGAAGACAGCTGAATTCATCACAATTGATTTCAATATTCTTCCGACAGGAGCTACATTTAATGTATAATTTGAATTAGGTAATATTTATATAAAAGATTAACATAACATGGCAGAAGTATTAGAATTTAATGAGATGTTCTATACGAACTTCGAACCAAAGATGAAAAACCGTTTCATCTTCGAAGTTGACGGTATCCCTTCATATTTGGTAAAGGCTGGTAACAGACCAACTATTCAATTTGAAAAGGTAACTTTAGACCACATCAATATCAAAAGACAATTGAAAGGTAAAGGTGAGTGGCAAGATTTAACAATTACACTTTATGACCCAATTGTTCCATCAGGAGCACAGGCGGTAATGGAGTGGGTTAGAACTTCTCATGAATCTTTGACAGGTAGAGATGGATATGCAGAATTCTATAAGAAAGATGTAGATTTCTATATGTTAGGGCCAGTAGGTGATAAGATTGAACAATGGAAATTAAAAGGAGCATTTATCTCTCAAGCTAACTTCGGTGAATTAGATTGGAGTAACGCTACAGATCCTGCGACAATCGAATTAACACTTACTTACGATTACGCAATATTGGAATTCTAATTACTCTCAATATATACTCAGAGGGATATCAGAAATGGTATCCCTTTTTTTATTTCTATAACTTAATGATTTTCAGTAAGAAAATTTTTTAAAAAATATTCATTAGTGCTTGGAAAAATCAAATCTTTTTATTACCTTTACTATGTAATAAGAGATAACCCCTAAAAGATATGAAAGAACCACACATCACCCGACATTGGCTTTACAACGGTCAATCCATAGTATTGGTTCTATTCCCTAACGGAGTAGAAAGAGTAATGACGAGAAGAAACTTCGTCAATCAACAAAGAGAAGGATTTTGGACACTTGGATTGAACTAATATGAAAGATACCTTCTACATAAGTGGATTAGGTTGGGTGAGAGAAATCACCATCAACCGATTAAACGAAAATGGGGTAAATGAACCCTATACCGAATACGAAATTGTAACCTCTAATTCTAAATAATATGAACGACTTTGATTTCTTCTCCGTATCCGCTTCCTCTAATAAAATCACTTCTTTAATGAAACTTCCTAATGTGAAGCGTGAAAAAATAGAAACTAGAGTTTATTATGGCTCAGGTAAATTTCCTAAAACATTATACAAAGTAAATCTGGCATTCTTCGATGTGATGGAGTATGGACATTATGATGCTAGAAAGCGGGCTAATGATTATGTAGAATCTCTATTGGCTACAAAACCTGATAATGTGATACTGAGTACAAAATTTTATCCAGTAGATTAAACTCTTAATTGAGTTGAATATAAAAGTGATAGAAATCCTATCACTTTTTTTTATTTTTTTAAAAAGATTATATATATCTATATACAACAAATAAGTTTTATTATGCAAGAAAAACAGTACGATTTTCCGACAGAGGTTATAGATTTACCATCTCAAGGATTATGTTATCCAGAAGGTCATCCATTGGCGAGTGGAAAGATTACTTTAAAATATATGACCGCAAAAGAGGAAGATATCCTTTCTTCTCAGAATTTAATTAAAAAAGGAATTGTATTAGATAAATTACTAGAATCAGTAGTAGTTGGAACATCCATCGATGATTTAATCATTGGTGATAAGAATGCAATTTTCTTAGCAACTCGTGTTCTAGGATACGGGCCAAACTACGAAGTGGAGATAACTGACCCTTTTAGTGGAGAAAGACAGAAAGTAACTATCGATTTAGGTAAAGTTCAAACAAAGGATATTGATTTTACTAAACTTAAAAGAAATAATGTTTATGATTTTTCGTTACCATCAGATGGGACAAAAATTAAATTCAGACTGCTTACACATAAAGATGAGCAGAATATAACAGCAGAAATTCAAGCATTAGAAAAGTTATCTAAGGGTGCGAATCCTTCCGATGTTACAACTAGATTAAGATATATGATTTTAGAGGTTAATGGAAATACTGATAAATCATTTGTAAATAAATGGGTTGCAAATAGTTTTAAAGCATCTGATAGTAGAGCGTTTAGAAATCACGTAAAGGAAATAACACCGGATTTAGAATTGAAATTTGAATTTGTATCGGATATAACAGGTGAGACGGAGGCGCTGGATATCCCCTTTGGGATTAACTTTTTTTACCCTTCCAACTAATTACTCTGCTATACTTCATGAAGAGTTGTGGAGTATGGTTCAATTCGGTAATGGATTTACTTGGCGAGATGTTTATACGATGCCAATACATTGGAGAAGATTTTATTTGAAAAAGTTGGTTGATTTAAAAAAGAAAGAAAAAGAAGAGATGGATAAGGTTAATAGAAAAAGACCTGGTGGTAGTAAAGTAAAAATGAGATAAGGGGATATTTTCCCCTTATTTTTTTATTGTAATATTTATATTCGTATAATAATAACTAAAAATGAAAACTCAAAAATCACTAAAAAAAGAAGGTTTGTTTTCTATGGCTGATAGATTTGTAGCTGATTTTTTCGATAGATTGAAGAAAGGAGCAGCTGATCAAGTAATTAAAAAAGCCGAAAACGCTAAACTTCCCGCTGAAGTTGTTAATAGAATGAAACGAATGGAAAAGGAAGCGGAAGAATTTAAAAAATTACTAGATAGTTTATAATAATAAATAAGAAGCAGTGTCAAATAGAGTAAATTTTACTGATAATACTAATGATAATATATCAGAGCGTATCCGTCTGATGAGGGAAGCTATTAAAGCTGCCGAAGAGCTAGATAATCTTACCAGTGAAGAATTATCAAAAATTTCAGAATTAGAAAGAAAACAGGCTCAATTAGAAAAATTTCAATTAAAAAGAATTCAGAGTGCGAGAACTGCAGCAAGTAAGGAAAAGGAAATAACTGCAAGTGTAAGTGAACAATTATCAGGATTGAGTTCGATAAGTTCAATTTATTCAAAATTGACAAGTACTCAAAGTAGTCACTTAAAATTGGCTTCTAATCAACTTAAAACCTCACTTAGAGCAGAAAACGCAGATGAGGGAAAATATCAATTAGTTCAAAGTTTATTAGGAGAACAGAGTAAATTAAATCAGCTACAACAGGAGTTGGCATCATCTGATCCAGGTGATGTAGAAAAGCAAAGAGCTTTAAGAGATGCATATGAATCGCAACTTGATAAACTAAGACAGCAAGTAGCAGTAGCAAAAGCGTTAGGAAACATAACCAATGATCAAGCCAAAATATTAGAGAGGCTCACTAGGAAGAGTGTAAGGAATACAAGAATAGCGGAACAATTTGCAACTGTAAGTGGAGATACTAAAAAAAGAATAGAATCCCAAATAGAAGCATATAAACAAATGGAGAATGTGATTAGAGGAACTTTGGATACAATTCGAATGACTCTTCAAACTCCTGAGGCAATGATTGTAGGAGCATCGGTAGCAGCTGGAAAATTCGCATCTGCTATGGGCGATGTAAATAAACAAACTGGCGCATTTGTTGTATCCACTTCTCTTCTATCATTTGTATTTGATGATGCTACTGCAACATTATCACAAATGGCTAAGTTAAGTGGTGATTTGGATGAAGCTACGTTTGGTGCACAACTTAATACTAATTTATTAGCTCTAGGAATGGGTACATCCGGAGCTGAAGCTGCTTCTTTAGCAAATTCTTTTGGTAATTTGAGAGGTATGAGCCGTGAGGTTGGTGAGAATATGGCTTCTAATGTTGCAAATACCGCATTGATGAGTAATCTTTTGCCTGGACAGGTAATGAAGGATATAGAGAGTAACACCGAAGCAATGGCACTTTACTCAAAGGGAACAGGTCAGAATTTTGCAGATGCAGCAATTCAGGCAGCTAAACTAGGAGTATCAATCGGAACTACTGCAAAAATGGCGGAAAATCTTTTGGATTTTGAAAGTTCGATTGAAAAAGAATTGGAATTGAGTGCTATGTTAGGTAGAAATATTAACCTTAATCGTGCAAGAGAATTAGCATTTGCTAATGATTTGGAGGGAATGACTAAAGAAATTCTTAATCAAGTTGGAGGTATTGATGCATATAATAAAATGGATCCTATTTCCAGAAGGCAAACTGCGGAAGCATTAGGTCTATCATCTGAGGAACTTAATCAAATGGTAGCGAATCAGGGAAAACTTGATCAAATAAGTAAAGATTACGGTAGTAATACTGCAAAGGCATATCAAATGATTAAAGGAATGGCCGCTCAATTTGGTGGGCCGATAGCAAGTGGGGTAACATTTTTGGTAGGGCAGTTGATAGCCGCAAGAATGACAGCTGCAGCTATGAGTGGTCAAGGATTTGGTGGAATGATTAGATCATTGTTTACAAGAGGTGGAGCCACACCTACTGTACCAACTGGGCCAACTCCTCCAACCACACCGGCTCCGCAAAATTCAGTAGGAAATCAATTAAATCAGACAGGTAATGCTACTGGTGGAAGAAATATGACTAATTTGATAAGAGGTGCAGCAGCAATTCTTATTTTATCAGCTGCCTTATATGTTGCGGCAAAGGCATTTCAAGAATTCGGAAGTGTTGAATGGGAATCAGTTGGAAAAGGTTTAGTTGGAATAGCAGGATTGGCTGGGATTGCATATTTACTTAGTAAGGTTGAAAAAGATATGGTTCAAGGTGCATTGGCAGTTGGTATATTAGGTGTTGCGTTAATTCCATTTGCATTTGCGATGAGTTTAATTGCAGGGCTAGATTGGGGAGCAGTTGGAGCAGCGGCATTGGGATTGGTATTATTTTCAGCAGCGATGTTTGGATTGGGTGCATTATTATCAGGGCCTGGTGCAGTATTATTTGGTGCAGGAGTTTTAGGGCTTATAGCATTGGGTGGAGCGATGATTGTTTTTGGAGCGGGATTAATGATGGTGGGAAATGGAATAAATTCAATAATTTCATCCTTTTCACTTTTAGTTGAGCAGGTATCTGCAATGTCACAATTAAGTTTCCTTCCTATATTTGGTTTAGCAGCGGCATTAGCTGCATTAGCTGTCTCATTGGGAATGATTGGAACGATGGGATTATTAGCGTTACCGGTATTAGCTGGATTGGGAGCGGTAGGTGGATTAGCAGCAGGAATATTCGGTGGAGGTGAAGGTAATGAAGATAGTAGTTTATTAAGTGAAATAAAAGGATTGAGACAAGATTTATCAGCGGGTAAAATTGCTGTATATATGGATGGACAATTGGTTACAGCACGAGTTGCAAATACAGCATCTAAAAATCCAGTAACATAAAATGCCTACATTATTAGAATTATTTAATAAATCTGATTTAAAAAAACAGATACCTCAACCTAAAGCTACAACTTATGAAGCTGCTAGGGGGCAATTTCTTGTCGATAGAACAAATAAATTAGGAAACGAATTAGAAAAACGTTTTGATCCTCTTACTGAAACTGCATTAGAACAGGAGTTAAGTGGATTAAGACCTATGAGATTAGTTAATTCTCCTACATTATACGGGACTGATATTGTTAGAATTACTACTCGAAAAACTTCTGATGTAGATGCAATGAAACTTTCCAAAAATCCAAATGCTCAAATAAGTTTGGGTAAGATTGGTAGATTTTTGGAAAAGAGTACTAAATTTGTAAATAAAAAATTAGGTATTCCGCAAAATGTTTTTCCAACTTATGTAATCAGTACAAAAGAATTTAAGGAAGGATTAACTCCTAACAAAATGATTACGTTAGGTGATATTACAAAAGATGCCAGAGGAACTGCATTGGGGAGATTCTTAAAAGAAACTGGAGCAGGAACACCTTCTCAATTGGCAAAGCAAACCGTTGGTAAGGCGATTAATTTAGGAAAGACTGTAATTAGAACTGCACTTTTAGGAGATAGATATGTTCCAATAACTTCAGGTAGTTTAGATAATTTTAATCAAAAATATTCCGAAAGCGAGAAGGATGGAATTTATAGTGTATCAATGGGTGATTTAACAAGACCTGATTCAGGCCCATCATTTGATATATCTAAAGTTTCTCCTATTAATGGATATGACAGAACTGCAAATGGTAATTTATTTGGAACACCTAGAAAATTTGCAAACAAAGAAGTAATATATGGATTTCAATTATCAGATGGAACTGCGAATCAAAAAGCAGGTGAACCTTCAGTTCAACAACTTATAAATTTTAATTCATATAATGCGAAATATAGTGATGAAAATCCAGAGGCAGCGGTATCAGGTAGCTTAAAAACAAATCCTATTTTAGAATTTATAAAACCTAAATCGTTACAAAAAAATAATTGGAAAAAAGATAGATATTCAACTGATAATACTGCTAAATCATATCATAATGCCGGTGAAACTACTTATGATAATAGATTAGATTCTAGACGAGGTCTTTACACCGATAGGGATATATTAAATCAGACGGGTAGATTAAGTGTAAATGAATTAGCAACCGTAAAATACAATGGGAGAACATTAGATGAAGTTGATTTAATACCATTAAAATTCCAAAGAGTAAATGATGATGCAGTGGTGTATTTCAGATCATTGGTAACTTCATTTAATGAATCCTTTACACCAGGTTGGGAAAGTAGTAGAATGTTAGGTTCTCCATTTAATTTCTACAACTATACATCGGTAGAAAGAAAACTTACATTCAATCTTAAAATGTATTGTATGTCTCAGGCTGAATTGGTGATGATGTGGAGAAGATTGGAATTCTTAGCACATTGCACATATCCCTATCAATACAATGCAGGGATTATAGAACCAACTCTTTTATATTTTACTTTAGGAAGTGTTTATAATAAAAAAGCTTGTTTTTTAGAAAGTTTAACTTACGCTATTGAAGATAGTCAAAATCTTTGGGAAATAGGAGGTGGTATTCTAAAAACAAAAAGTGGAACTTTTGAACAAGGGTTTAATGATAGATTCTACGCAACTACATTAAATGGGCAAGAAAATTCAAGAGAAAATGGAGTAGGAGCAGGAGTTTCGGAAACAAAATTAAATGTTTCTGCTGGATCTACTGGAGTTTATAAAACTAAAGTCGATAGAGTAAAAGAAAATCAAAATACTTTATATGATGATAAACTTAATGTAACCAATTTAGAAGAAAGAGAAAGAGTAGTAGAAGTAAGTTCTGGTAATTATAATATGGATAATTATAAATTACCTAAATTCATCAACGCTTCGGTTGGATTAACTTTTATAGAAACAAAAGCGACAACTGATTACAATCTTTACGGATATGGTAAAAAAATTGAATAACTATGAGATACGATACTAAAAATACGAAAAGATTAGCAGATGGTAAAAAGGTATTGAAAACAACTATACCTAATAGTATCCCAAAAAAAGATGATGATATTTATATCATAACACAAGAAACCGATAGATTAGATTTACTTGCAAACCAATTTTACAAAGATAGTACCTTGTGGTGGATAATTGCACGAGCAAATAATTTAAATGGGGCAAACATTGGATTGGAAGGCGGAATACAATTGAGAATTCCAAAAAATAAATTTGATATATTGAATAAAATTTAATTATGGCATTTCCTTTTTATAAAAGTTTAGATGGGTACATTATAGACGAATTAAGGGCAAGAACTTCAAACAATAATGTAAAGCTATCAAAATTAGTTCCATGGATAAAGGCTACATCCAGTTTGGAAGGTAGATATTCTTTGGGGACTGATACATACTCTACATTATTTGATGGTTCGGCAAGCGATGCCTATGGTAATTCTCAAGGTAGTGCATGGAAGTATAGACCAAATCCAATTGTAACTGATTTTTCAGTTGATTTTGCTAGTAGAGGTACATTAAGAAGATGTACTTTAAAAATAAAATGTTTTTCACCGGATCAATTAACAAAGGTTCAAAAATACTTTATGGAACCTGGATTAAGTGTTTTTGTTCAATGGGGATGGAATTATTCTGTAAATAAAGGAAAACAAATTGGGCCAGTTGGGATAGATGCGGGGACTGTTCAAAATTATCACAGAAATGCGGCGGCTCTAAACACCATACGTTCTAATAATGATGGATGTTATGATAACTTCGTAGGTATAATTACAGGTGGGGATTCATCTATTAGTGGTAACGAGTTTGAGGTAACCGTTAAAATGGCTTCTATTGGAGAAATATTGATGGGTAAAAGTAATGAAGATGTTGTAAAGGAAGGGGATGATGAGAATTCACTTAAACCAAGAAATCATTCAAAATATTATGCGATGTCAAATGGTTCGGCTACGGGAACGATTAAAAACTGGATTTATTGTTACCAACAGTTACCAGATGAACTTAGAACTGACAGTACTGAGAAAATAGATGTGAAACCAGAATCAGATTTTATAAATTATATAGAGGAATTAACCGAGGAAGCAAAAACTGAAACCTCAGATAGTGGTTGGTTTACTGGAACATTAACATTTAAAGGAGTAACATTCACAGCTGCGGATTCAGAGAGCCCAATTAATAGTAATAAATTTATCAGTTTTGATGCCTTTATAAAATTATTGAATTCAAAACGTATTCAGTTTCAACCTAATTCAACGATTAATTTTGATATTGATATAAGTGATGCATATTGTGGTGCATTTCTTCGTATGTTTTCAACATCTGAAAGAGTTTTTATTCCAAACAAAAGCACTTATAACTATTTAAATGATGTTGAAATTTTAGGTGGAAATTTTGCCGGTAATTTAGATACTTCTGTAAATGGTAGATCTTTTGTAAAAACATCTCCAACTACATTGAATATAGATGGTACATCGGCTACCTTAGTTGGATATCGTCATGGGTGGATTGGGGATTTATATATAGATAATGAATTGGCAATGGAGGCATTAAAAGACCAGAAAACTCCTGTAAAAGAAATTTTAGACAATGTTCTAAAAACTATGGAAGAGGCGGTCGAAGGATTATGGGCGTTTCAGATAGTTGAAAGAAAAAATGGAGATTCAGTAAGTTTAAGAATAGCAGATGCAAATTTAAGAAATGTTAGAACTGGAAACGCAGCATCCCCACCTCAATTTGATATGTTTGGGACAGATAGTTTTTTCGTAGACGCTAGTTTTAATTTAGATATACCAAAATCAATGGCTAGTCAGGTTTTTTTGGAAAAATCTGCAGCCGGTGTCCAATCTACTGATGCACTTACTAAGGGTGTTTTTTCAGATAAAAAAGATGTAGTTTTAGCTGACCTTATTCTTGAAGATATAAAAAATAATACATCAGATTCCTCCGGCCCAGCGCCAGAAGAATTAAAATGGATTGAATTTAGAAGAAATATTAGAATTATGATTAAACCAAGTGTAACCCATATATCTACTATTGGAAATGCTAATATGGATGAATGGGCTATGTGTGGACAATATTTGAACAAAAGAAAATTTAATGATATAAGGAAAATAGATTTAGGATATACTTCACCGAGTACCGAAGTTTATAATGGAAGGCCTTTACCTGTAAGTTTTGATTTTTCAATATTAGGTATGAGTGGATTTCAAGTTGGACATTTATTCAACATAAAAGGATTACCTCCTCAGTATAGTAGTGATAAGGGAGCATTTCAAGTAGAGGAAATAAAACATAAAATTGATGGTAAACAATGGATAACGGAAATTTCTTCTCATTTTAGACCATTTCATAAATAAAAATTATGTTAGATAGATATAAAAATCTTATTAGAGTAGATATAAAAAATAAAGTACCTGAAACCTTTTTTCCACGACCTACGGAATTAGATTATCAAAGGGGGTTTATTAATAGATATTTTATACAAATGAGAGCTACTCCTGGTGCATCTATCTTTGAAGTAAATGAAGATACTTATTCTCAATTTGAAAACTCTGAATATTATAATAGAGTTGCTATAAATTGGAAAATAAAAGGAAATTTAGAAGATTCTTATACCGAAAAAGGAGAATTTATACCTTCGGTTCATACCGTAAACAAATTGATAATACAAGAAGCTGAAAAAACAATGTCAGAACTCAATTTATATTTGGTAAATACAAAACAATTTCATAAATTAGTATAGTTATAAATAAACAAAAGTTATATGGCAAATTTTAAACATTTAACGGATTTAGAAATCCAACAAATGACCTTCGATTGGAGATATAGAGGGTTTACCACATTAGAGCTTCTTACTGAAGAAGAATGTGATGAGATTAATGATGAATTGGAAAGATTAAGACAGGAAAGAAAAGGAACACTTACACCCGATGGTAAAGAATGGGGAGAGTGGGATCCATTTGCTTACCCTCATAAAATTTCTGAAAAATTAGAAAAATTATTTGTTCATCCAAAAATTATTGAAGCGTGTGAATTCCTTATGGAAGGTGAAATAGTAGGTATGCAAACTTGGGCTTACTTCAAACCACCTGGACAATTAGGTAGAGATATGCATCAGAACGCTTTCTACACTGGTTGTGGTCATAATGAAATCATCAATACTGCATTGGCACTAGATAATCATGATGCAGGAAATGGCGCAGTATGGAACTATGAAGGTTCGCATAGATTACCAACGTTACCAATCGAAGTGGATGAAGAAAGAACAAAAACAAATCCATCATTTTGGAGAAACGAAAGAGGTAAACCTTGTGTAATGCCAGAGAGACATGATTTCCGTAAAGTAGAAGGAGTTCTTAAAAAGGGACAAGTAGTACTACTTCACTCACATTGTGTGCATGGTTCGGAAGCTAATAATTCAAATCGTTTTAGAAGAAATTTCTTAGGGGGATATCTTAAAAAAGGTGCGTATTTTAATCAGGGTTCTCATATGAAAAGAGAGCCAATTGAATTAAAACCTTTGCAAGAAAAATATTGGAATTTATAAAATAATTTCGTATATTTGTTTCCTATGGTAATTTTCGTAGAAAACAATGAAATCGGAAGAGCATTCCAAAAAAGATATCGCTTAACAAAGAGCGTAATATTTCCATTGTTTAAAAATAGAAAAGAGCATCCAAAACTGAATAAGTTATTGGGTGCTTTTGTTTTTATCGAAGATGATTGTTATGTTCTTATGAATGGACATAATGATTGTGTTGATGCTCCTTTGGGAGTTTTAACTCATGGAAATGCACCTAAATTTATCTTTGATAGTAAGTGGTTTCTTCATCAAATGGAATTACCAAATTATCAAAGTATTGATGTTCTATATCATCTCAGTCAGTTTAAACCTTATGAATATGATATGATATATAACAATTTTACAAAGGGGTATAGGGATAAAGATGATTTAAGTTTTATACCAATTAGTATTATACTCAAAAGTGTAGTAGATTTTGTAAATGAAAACCTTAAGTATGCGGATACTGAGGGGGTTGGGGGTTACGATTTCTACAATTCCTTAGTCCTACCGGAGTTCAAAAAAATTGAGAGTAATGGTATTCCGACAACGTATGGGTATGAATATTCCCTATATAACAACTTTACAACCACAGGAAGACCATCAAACACATTCGGAGGTGTAAACTATTCGGCACTTAATAAATCGGATGGCAGTAGGGATTATATCGTTTCTAAGTTGGGTGAGTTGGTTCAGTTTGATTTTGATGGATACCACGTTCGTCTGATAGCTAAATTAGTAGATGAAGAGATACCGGAGGAATCCGCTCATGAGTGGTTAGGTAAACAATATTTTGGCAAAGATGTATTGAGTGATGAGGATTACCTCAATAGTAAGAAACTAACATTCCAACAATTATATGGTGGGATAGATGTGGAGAATTTAGAGATTCCATTTTTTAAAAAGACAGATGAGTTTATCAAAAAGATGTATAAAGATTTTTTGATAAATGGTTATTTGGAAACTAAGGTGGGTAAACGTATTCCATTCCAAAAAATAGATAATCATAATCCCCAAAAGGTATTCAATTATTATTTGCAGGCGTTAGAAACCGAAACAAACGCGTATGTTATTCGTAGGATAAATCGTTTGTTAGAAAAGAAGAAAACAAAGTTAGTTTTGTACACTTATGATTCATTTTTGTTTGATGTGTGTGAATCCGAAAAACACTTAATAAATGACATAAAAGGGTTCTTGGATAAAATTTCTCCAACTGAGCTTTCTAAAAATAAGACTTATGGAAATATTTAATACTTATATAGGAGAAAAAAGTATTAAAATATTTTTAAATGAAGACACAGTTACTATGTACTTTTGCGGAGACTGAAAATTTACAAGATATTCTACAAAAGGTAAGAGAGAATTATAAGATAGTTTACAACTACATATATGTTTTGCAAAATAAAACTAATATAGATGAATTATATATTACATATAATATTGATGTGGAGTTCAGACCCCCTTATCAATTAGAAAATACTATATTGGTTCATCGTAAAAAACAATCAAACACCTTATATACAATTAATGCATTAAACCAATTGATTAAGGAAGAAAATGGTGGGATTTTGGATACGAACTTTCCATTAGATTGGGAAAAGTTTAAAAATTCTATAATTCTTACCGGAGCAGCGGGTATAAGAAAGATACCTACAAGAATATTTCAAAAGATTGAATTTAATTAATAATGGCAGATATTAATAAAATAATAGATGAAATTTTATTAGAACACTCTTTAACCTATCCATTTCCAAGTTTGGAGGATAAAGAGCAAGTGGAAAATCTAATTAGATGTTGCCACAAATTGGGGTATAGTCAATACTCTGATATCATATCTGAATACTTTTTATTAGAGGAAGAACCTAAAAAACCTGCTTCAGTAGATAAATCAAAAGAAGGAGAATCAGCTGCATTTCCAGGTAAATTCCATTTAGGAGGTGGATTTTATTCTAGTAAAAATGGAGGAGAAGCTGAATTTAAAAACGATAAAGGTAAACTTAGACCAGTAACTCCAGAAGAAAAAGCAAAGTTTGATTCAAAGGGAAAACCTGCTCCTAAACTTCCTCCTGGTGTAAAAGCTAAACCACCAGTTATTGCTCCACCTAGTGGATGGAATGAGCCGGATTGGATAAAAAATGCACCAAGTGGATGGGATTCTTCAAAAGCAGCTGGAACTCCTCCTGGTGTAAAAGCTAAACCACCTAGTGGATGGAATGAGCCGGATTGGATAAAAAATGCACCAAGTGGATGGGATTCTTCAAAAGCAGTTGCACCTAATAGCAAATGGGATACTAAACCTTCTGCTGGAGATGCACCACGAAACGCTCCTCCTCCGGTTGGAAAGAAAGCAGGGGCGGTTCCACCGCCACCGCCACCTCCACCACCTAGTGGAAAATCTGTTGGAACACCTCCTGGTGTAAGACCAAAAGGTGCGGTTCCACCGCCACCGCCACCTCCACCTTTACCGAAAGTTGAACTTCCTGTTTTTAAAGAAAAAATAAAACAAAAGATAGAAAAGTGGAGTGAAAAAGAAAAAGAATTCTTTAATAAGGAGCAAGAAAAACCTGGTTCCGAAACTCGTAGAAGTTTTGCACAGGCGTTAAAAGATAAAGTAAAAGGAGCTAGAAATGCTATTGTACATGGTTTTAAGCATGAAGTGCATATATTCAAAACCGCTGCAAAAGCCGTTGGAAAATTATTCGGTGAGCCAGGAGGATGGAGAGACTTAGAAAAAGAAGAAAAGAAGGCATTGATATCAGTTGGAATCAAGGTAGCTAGTACCGCATTATTTGCTGCAGCGGGAGGTGGGTTGGCACATGGAGCTGCTTATTTTGCTAAGCACGTTGCTATGGAATTAATACCACACGCAGTAGCCGAAACTATTGTAGTTGGAGTTGGTAGAGCATCTTTGTTTGCGGGAGCAGATGGA